>CEQY01068544.1_pt1 | contig 24544 bp, 28 predicted proteins | sample 361391 | NCBI WGS metagenome assembly CEQY01 (sample SAMEA2621075, study PRJEB7988) | marine metagenome | isolation source: saline water (ENVO:00002010), including | reverse complement strand
CGTTATCAATTTAATGTTAAGCATATAGAAGTATTTGGTGAAGGTGCTCTGCTCAAGGCATTTGAGGATTTAAAAAGAAAACTTGAAAAAGAAGGATTATTTGATGAAGGTGTAAAAAAGCAAATACCCTTACTCCCCTTTTCCGTTGCAGTAATTACTTCAAAAACTGGTGCTGTATTTCAGGATATTATTAATGTGCTAAGCAGGAGGTCTCCTTCAATAAGTCTAACTCTCATAGAGTCAAAAGTTCAGGGCAAAACCGCAGATAAAGAAGTTACGAAATCTATCAGGCTTGCAAACCAAGCTGATAAATTTGATTTGGTGATCCTCGCAAGAGGTGGAGGTTCAATAGAAGACCTTTGGTGTTTCAATATGGAATCTGTTGCAAGAGCAATAGCAGAATCCACTCTTCCTATCATTAGTGCCATAGGTCACGAAACTGATTTCACGATAAGTGATTTCGTGGCAGACCTCAGAGCCCCAACGCCCTCTGCAGCTGCAGAAATATTAAGTCAGGAGCATTCGAAACTTATTGAATCTTTTAAAAGAGATCAATTAATTCTTAAAAATAAGCTTGTAAATAATCTTATAAATTTGAAGGAGGATTTATCCTTCAAGATGGCTCTTCTAAAACATCCTGGAGATAAACTCAGAGAAACATCTCAGTTGATTGATGGTTTTGAGGTCAGATTGAAAGACTTGCTCTATAAAACATACTTAGAAAAAAAAGGTGATTTACAAAGTTGTGTGGCAGCTTTAAATAACTACTCTCCAATCAATAATGTGAAATTAAGTAAAAAAGAAGTGCTGTCAAAAAAATCAAATTTGATCAATTACATAGATAAAATTATAGAAATAAAAAATAAAAGTTATCTTAAGAGTATTAGTACTCTTGAAGCAGTTAGTCCTTTGTCCGTGCTTAGTAGAGGATATTCGATAGTTTCAAATCAAAAGGGTAAGATTATTTCCTCCAGTGAAAGCCTTGAGGTTGAGCAAGAAATTTTTGTTGAATTTAAGGCGGGACAGATAAAAGCAGAAGTCATAGAAAAATTTGATGAATCCTAAGTACTATATTCTTCTGACATTATTTTTGTCAGCGTGTGCGTACTCACCCACCTCAGATATTTATTCCAAGTGTGAATTTCCTACAAATCAAGTATATCCCGGTGGGTTGATTAACTATAAGTTAAAGCTCGAACTTAATGATGAAGACATCAAAAATGCTTTGAAAGCTGATGATCTTGATTATCTTATTTGTAATTCAATAGGCTCCGAAGTAAATATAATTATCCCTATTCCTCTCTCTTTTGAGAAGAGAGAAATAACGGTTTCTATTTCAAATTTATTCGAAACTACATTTGATATAAAGGATAAATTCTACAGAGAGTCGAGGATTAAAATCACAAATCAGGATTTTGTAAGTCCTCCACGCTCAATGCAAGACAGAATTAGAAAAGAATATCTTCAAGGATTAAAAGCTAAGCAAACCCTATCTAAAGGATACTTACGAAACTCAAAAATGCTGAGGCCTACAGATGGCGTTATAAGCAGTGAATTTGGTGTTCGGAGATTTATAAACGATCAACCCAGAAACAGGCATCTAGGTTTGGATATTGCTGCAAAAGAAGGATCTCCAGTAATAGCTCCTCTAGAGGGAAAAATAATACTTTCAGAAAACTTTTTTTATAAAGGAAATGTTATCTTCATTGATCATGGCGATGGCTTCATCACAAGCTATTCTCACTTAAGTAAAAGATTAGTGGATAAAGGTCAGAGTATATCAAGAGGTGAAATATTAGGATATGTTGGAAGTACAGGGAGAGTTACAGGTCCACATCTTCATTGGGAAGTCACACTACTAGGGATCTCAGTTAATCCTGAGATGTTCATTAACTAGCAGATTATCAATTCAAAAGAGCTTCTAGACTCTCTTGTGTTTGAGGACCAATCAAAGTATGTATTAATTCACCACTTGGATTAATTACATAAGTTGCTGGTAAGCTAGGTGGCGATTCCCAACCGAATAAAGTACCTGGGTCACTTAATATACTTGGTACATTTACTCCAAATCTGATTATCTGATTTTGTAATTCCTCACCTTCTAACCTATCAAAGTTATATGCAAGAACTAGAGCTCGAGTTTTATTCTCTAGGTAAAAACTCTCCAATTCTGGCATTTCCTTGATGCAAGGTGGACACCAATCAGCCCAGTAATTCACAATTAGCCATTTTCCAAGAAAATCCTCGAGTTGACCAGAATCGCCATCAGCAAGTCGATAATCGGCCTCCGAGCATGAAGCCAAAATAATTATAAGATTTACGATAAAAAAATGCTTTGTCTTGTAATATAGGTTTTTTAACATTGTTTGTGATAATTGATTAATGACACATTTTACCATCTACCATAATCCAAGGTGTAGTAAATCTAGAGAAACGCTCAAGCTTATGCATGATTATGGCTTGATGTTGGACGTTGTTTTATACCTAGAGAATCCACCAACAGAAAATACGTTGAGAAAGCTTCTTGATAGTCTAAAGATGAAACCTAGAGAACTTTTGAGGAAAGGAGAAGATCTATATAAATCACTGAACCTCAAAGATGCAAACAAAAGTGATGAAGAAATAATTAAAATAATGTCTGAGAATCCAAAACTAATTGAAAGACCCATAGTCACCTTGGATAATGAAGGAATCATTGGCAGACCTCCAGAAAATGTCTTAAAACTATTAAAATAAAAATATGGAAGAAAAAACTTTTTTTGAAAAATTTAAACGAAATCCTCTTTTTTGGATTTTCTCAGGAGATTTATTCTTCTTTACCCTGAACATAATCTTCTTAATTGCGTTAATAATTGCTGTATTTTCTTTTTTAAGCTCGCTCCTTGTTGACGAGTTTGAAGATCCTACTGATAAAGCTTTAGTCATTAATCCAATTGGGCCGATAGTCGAGCAGGTAGTAGGATCAAATGATCCATTTCAAGAATTTACCAATGACGTTCCAAGGGAATTGTTTGTTGGAGATCTTCTAGAAGTACTTAATTCTGCTGCTGATGATGATAGGGTTCAGAGCATACTTTTGAGATTAGATAACATTGATGGTACCGGGCAAAGCGTACTATTTGATGTAGGAAATGCATTAAAGAGGCTGAAAGAATCTGGGAAAAAAATAATTGCCGTAGGAGATTACTATACAAGAAGTAGTTATTATCTTGCTTCTTTTGCAGACGAAATAATTTTAAACAAAGATGGAATAATTGAATTATACGGATTTCAGCGTAGTAGACTTTTTTTTAAATCTTTACTTGATAAGCTCAAGATAGACTTTAATGTCTTTAGGGTAGGAACATTTAAATCAGCTGTTGAACCTTACATATCTAATGAGATGTCTGATGCTGCAAAAGAGGCAAACCTAGATTATTTAAATATATTATGGGACTCTTACAAAGATGTAATATCAAGAAACAGACAAATGTCTTCTTATGAAATACAAAATTTAGTCGATAATGCCGATCAAATATTAACAAATCCAGAAGAGTCTACTGCTGAAGCATTAATGAATTACGGACTTGTAGATACCTTACTTCCAAGAACAAAGATTAGATCTTACTTAAAGGATATCTTTGGAGAATCTGAAGATAAGAAAAGTTTTGCTAAAATTTCTGGGTATGAATATTTCCAACTCATTCAATCTGAAAAAGATACTAAGTCAAATAAAGATAAAATCTCTGTAATAGTAGCTAGGGGGACTATTGTAGATGGAGATCAGCCTCCCGGTATGATTGGAGGAGATTCAACTTCACGCCTAATAAGAGAAGCACACGAAGATGAGAATGTTAAGGCGATTGTTTTGAGAGTCGATTCAGGTGGTGGTGGTGTATTTGCTTCAGAACAAATTAGATTGGAGTTGATTGAAGCAAAAGAAAAAGGGGTAAAATTTATTGCCTCTATGGGAAATGTTGCTGCCTCAGGAGGCTACTGGATCTCTGCTAATGCTGATGAAATATGGGCGTCACATAATACAATTACTGGCTCAATAGGTATATTTGGTATATTGCCAACCTTTGACAGAGCGCTCAAAGAGGTTGGTATAAATAGCGATGGGGTATCGACTTCTGAATTAGACTTATCAGGAGATATTACAAAGCCGCTTGATAAGGGCTTGGCAAAAATAATTCAAAGTGAAATTAATTATGGCTATAAAAGGTTTATAGAGCTCGTAAGTGAAGCAAGAGAGATACCAATCGAAGAAGTTGATAAAATTGCGCAAGGCCGTGTTTGGGCAGGATCAAAAGCCAAGGAGTTAGGGCTCGTCGATGAAATTGGAGATCTTGAAATGGCTATTAGCAGAGCTGCTGAACTAGCTGGGATTGAAGAATATAATATTTACTATCCAACGCAATTTGTAGATTGGAGAGAGCAGCTAATCAAAAGATTTTCTGGAATTACAAGTTTATTCGTACCATCTTACATAAGGCAAAATATGCTTTTAAAAGTAACTGTCAATGCTTTAAAAGATTTAGACCAACTAAATGATCCTAAAGGGTTATATGTTATCTGCGATTCTTGTCAGATTTGACCTTTAATAATTCTCTGATCAAATATGGGGTTACTTTTTTCTTTTTTTTCAAAGAATAAAGGTCTATCTCATTAATAAATCTAAGTAAATCCGATAAGCTTCGTGATGTGTGATTGAGAATAAAATCAATTGTCTTTTTATCCAATTCTATGCCTTTTCTTTCAGATGATTGGTGGATTGCATCAATCTTTTCATCTTGCGTTATTTCAGGAATCTCAATAGCAGTAAAATAAGAAAGCCTTGATTTGAGGTCCTTAAGTTCTATTGCTAGATCCTTAGAGACAATATTAGATGATAAGTAAATTTTTCTCTGACTATTCAAGGCTCCGTTTATGAGATTGAATAATTGCATCTCCCAATCACTTGTTCTTTCCAACTTGTCTAACTTCTCGATGAGTATTGCGTCCAGTGAATCGAGATTCTTAAAAATTTCTGGCGAAGTTATCCTACTATCACCTAGAGACAAATGAAGAGTTTGTTTATTTAAGTTAATTAACTCTTTGTTCAGAGCCTGCATGATATAGGACTTACCAACCCCCTCATCTCCCCATATGAAAAAAAGATTAGAAACCGACTCTTTTTCTAGGGATCTTTTTAAAAAACTGAGGGCCTCTTTATTGCTCTCACAATGTATAAATTTATCTAAACTTACAGAATCATCAAGTTTAATGTTCAAATTCAGTTGGTCAGGAGAATTAATCATAGGAACTGTTTAAAAATTAATCTTCCTTCGTTTTTTACGTAAGTATTAAGACTTAGAATGATGAACATGATAACACCCCCCATTGCTACCCATTCGAAGTAAAAGGGTAAGATATGGAAAGATGATTGAATTAAAATTATTATAAATAAAGCTATTATCCAGCCTGTGTAGTGCTTGCCCCATCTATTGGGTAGCGCTTGTCTGTTGTCAAAAAGTAAAAGATGCAGCATCGCACCTATTAAAATTATTGCATCTCTAGATAAGATTAAGTAAACAAACCACAGAGGAAGTTTTTCTGAAAATGCGAAAGCCAGTAAAGTTGCAACAATTAAGCATTTATCAGCAAGAGGATCAGCAAATTGACCAAACTCAGTGAGCCAATTAAATTTTCTTGCTAAATAGCCATCCAAACCGTCTGATAAGCCTGCAATCACGAAAAGAATTAAAGCAAGTAGATCATTTCCTTGATAAATATAAAAGCTAATAGGAACTACGAGAATAAACCTTAATCCTGTAATTAAATTGGGGATTGCAGATAACATTTCAATTTCTATTATATTTATAGGAAATTATATCCTGACTATTTAAATTCAGTTCCTTAAAGTTTTCATTAATACTCAATAAATTCTTTAAATCTCTAATTTCTCCAAAATGGGATAATGATGCTTGGATATTGTTGCCTTTTATCTCTCTGAGGTATAAATCAAATATAAGAACTTGAGACTCTAATTCTTCCAAAACACTTTCCAAAGATTCAAAGTTATCAACATTTTCTATATTTATAACAGTTTGATTTTTTACATTCTTATCAACTATAAGTGAATATTTTGCATTTGATTTATCAATGAGTTCATTGAAAACAAGATCTACTGCAAAAAAGTTATCATTGAAAGAGGACATGCATTTTGGTTCCTCTAAGAGGAAGCCAAAATCATCTTCTATTTCACATTGGATCCATAAATCTAAAGAGTACCTCTTAGATATTTTTTCCATAAATTTGTTCATAGAAATAGCGCTTAGAGATTCAAAGTAATTTAGGTCTGTAAAATCCATCAAAGGTCTAGTAATGTTTGATTTTCTTTTATTTGATAGATTGGTTATTTTTTCTTCAAGCCGCTGACAAATAATATTTTCTTCAACATTTAATCTTTTGTCGGATATTTCAGAACAAGGAATGAACAATAGAACATTAGGGCTATCCGATATCCATATTGGAAGTGAGTTTTGAGAAAGAGATGTTCTGATTAAATCGCCCTGAAATACAAAAGTTGCAGTTATTCTTTTATCCTCAATTCCTAGAGAATATTGCGATATGAATTTTTCTGATTGCGATATAATTTTCTCAACTGAATCTTCGCTAAGAATATTTGAATTCCCGCTTAGATTAATCAGGAGAGATGACAGTGCAGCCTGCATTCCTTCCTTGATATCAAATTGGTTGGTGCTTTCAATAAATACCGTAATCTCATATTCTTTTTTTAAGCTAAAAATATCTTCAGCATTCCCTAAATTGGACAGGCATATAAATACGAGGCCAAATGTAAATTTTTTTAACATCCTTAATTAAATCAGAAGTATTTATCTAAGATTGGTAAAATAGAACAAAAGTATCCACAAGTCGATGACAACCGATAATAAAAATAAACATTTAAGTTATAAAGAATCTGGAGTAGATGTAGAAGCTGGATATAAGCTTGTAAAAAGAATACAACCATTTGTAGAAAAAACTCGCAGACCTGAAGTACTTACTGGGCTTGGATCTTTCTCAGCTCTAAGCCGGATTCCCAATCATATTAAAAATCCCGTCCTTGTGACTTGCACAGATGGTGTAGGCACAAAGATTGAAATTGCAAGAGAACTAAATGAGTTTTCAACTATTGGTATAGATTTGGTAGCAATGTGTGTAAATGATCTCATTGCATGTGGGGCAGAGCCTTTGGTTTTTTTGGACTATTACGTAACGGACAAATTAAGGGTTGAAATAGCCTCCAAAGTTATTGAGGGTATTGCGAGCGGGTGTGAACAAGCAAATTGTTCTTTAGTAGGAGGAGAAACAGCTGAACATCCTGGAAGTTTCCCAAAAAATAGTTTCGATTTAGCTGGATTTTCCGTTGGTATAGTAGATGAAAATGAAATCATAGGGCAAGATGATCCAAAGATTGGTGATATTTTGATCGGTATAGAGTCTTCTGGATTTCACTCTAATGGATATTCTTTATTGCGAAAGGTAATAAGAGATTATGAAGTTAACCTTAAATCAAAATTAAAGGGTGAGGAAATTGGAGAAATCCTTCTAAAGCCCACTCGTATTTATGTTGATGAAATATTATCTTTAAAAAAGTCCGTAGTCTTAAATTCGATTGCTCATATCACTGGTGGAGGGTTCATTGAAAACATCCCAAGGATGTTAGGAGAAAATCAAAAGGCAGTCATTGAGCATGCTTTTGACGACTGGCCAAAAGGTTATTATTTCGAATGGCTCACTAAGATGACTGATATGCCAAAAGAAAATTTGCTTAATACATTCAACTGTGGAGTTGGCATGGTCATAGCGGTCAATGAATCCGATGCGGAAAATGCTTTAGGTGCTCTAAATCAATCTTTATTTGCTAAGAAAATTGGGAGAATTGAAGAAAGATCAGAAAAAGACCAAGCAATAACTTTTATTTAAGCAATATGTCTGATTTTAAGTTGGGTGTTCTCATTTCCGGAAATGGCTCTAATCTTCAGGCTATTATTGATAAGTTTAAAGATGACGATTTTATAGAAATCAGCTGCGTTATCAGTAATAAAGAAAATGCTTATGGACTTGAAAGAGCTTCTAAAGAAAATATAGATAATTTCTTTGTAGATCATAACGATTATGATTCTAGAAAGGATTTTGAACTTCATCTAATAGACATACTGGAGAGATATAATGTTGATCTGATTATACTTGCTGGATTTATGAGAATCCTTAGTGAGTATTTTGTTGAAAAATATGAAGGGAAATTAATTAATATTCATCCTTCTCTTCTACCAAAACACAAAGGGCTAAATACACATGAAAAGGTCTTAAAAGAAAAGGATAAGCTTCATGGCGTGACTGTGCATTTTGTTGATAGTTCACTCGATGGAGGTCCAATTTGTGCTCAGTCGAGTTTTGAAGTAGATACAAAAGATGTTGCGAATTTAGAGGAAAAAGCTCATCAACTTGAACATCAAATTTATCCTCGTGTGATAGAAGAAATTGCAAAAGGGAGACTTTACTTATCTAATGGTAAGGTAGTAAAAGAATAAAAATATGAAAACTATATATGTCTTAATTTTAAACTTATTTTTAACAATAGGTTTTTTAAATGCCTCAGAAGAAATTAAACCATCTAAGGCAACTTTAGAGATAGATTTAGGCCCTGAATTGGAAGTCCAAATGTTAAAACTCTCCAATGGATTATGGAAACTAACCTCTTCTGCTGACTATGGTTCTCTATATAAGAGGAGAGAGTCAGAAATATTCGAGCTAAAAGACAATCAAATCAAACCTCTTAGTTATGAATTCAGTCAAAGACGATTGTTTAAAAGAGAAAAAAATTCTGCAGACTTTAATTGGGAAAATAACGAAGTTAAGTTCAACTTAGGTAAAAAAGAGGGCAGTATATTATTAGAAGGAAATGTTTTAGGGCCTAGCTCAGCTTCATTACAGCTGAGATTAGACTTCAGAAAATATGGGGGAAAGAATATTCCCAACGAAATTTCTTATTTGGTCTATTGGAAGGGGTCAATAAAAAATAGGATATATAAAGTCCAGACAGCAAAAGAAACCGTACAAACAGAAATGGGTACTTACGATGCTTATAAGGTTTCAAGAATTTTTGAAAAAGGAAGCGAAAGAAAACAAATATTTTGGCTAGCTCCGAAGCTAGATTATGCGGTAATTAAAATAGCAGATAAAAACGACATAGAGTCAGAAATAAAAATTAAAAGTTTTGAAGAGACTGGTTAAGCTTTAGGCAAAGTAACTCCTGTTTGACCTTGATATTTTCCTCCCCTATCCTTATAGCTTATTTCGCATTCCTCATCAGATTCAAGAAAAAGCATTTGTGCCACACCCTCGTTGGCATAAATCTTCGCTGGTAAGCTTGTAGTATTTGAAAATTCTAATGTCACATGCCCTTCCCACTCCGGTTCAAGTGGAGTCACATTAACTATGATCCCACACCTTGCATATGTTGACTTACCTAAACAAATAGTAAGAACGTTTCTAGGAATTCTGAAGTACTCAACAGTGCTTGCTAAAGCGAATGAATTGGGAGGAATAACACAAACGTCGCTTTCAACATCTACGAAGCTTCCTTCATCAAATTTTTTTGGATCTACAGTTGCAGAATTTATATTTGTAAAGACCTTAAACTCGTTTGTGCATCTTACATCATAACCATATGAAGAAGTCCCATAGGATATAAGCTTTTCGTTTTTTTCCCCGTACCTTATCTGATCTGATTCGAAAGGCTCTATCATCTTATAATCGTAAGCCATTTTTTTTATCCATTTATCAGATTTGATGCTCATGTATATTCAATTTATATGCTTTTGTTGATGTATGATACTGTGCCACAATAAAAAAACATAAACTTTTATCTCATGAAAAATATCTGTTGCATACTATTAATATTCACTAAAAATTTTCTTTATGCCAAGGAAAGTTCTATTGATTTATTTACTCTTTACAAAGAGTTGCATGCTGAACCTGCAATCAAAACGGGTGTTAAGGCCATGACAAGCGCTACTTTAGATTTATTTAATTCAGGAGGCTAGAAGGCACCCAGGTGCTTCGGTTTGGTAAATTTTGATAATACATAGCCTGTTACTAGCCAATTAAATGATTCACCACTTATCAAAATTAGACTCCAAATGAGAGAATTTTCTGACCAAAAGATGTCCACTTGATTATAAATAGAAAAACAACTACCAAGAAGAAATATAAATATAACCCTCTTTTTTGGGGTATCTAACATCGTCATCACTCTATGCATTATCCAAGTCAGGATCAAAATTACTAAGAATTTGAGAGAAAAGCTCATAAGATAGTCGGAAAAAGAGACTAAGTTAAACTTATTGTTTGGTGAGAAAGATAAAATGCCTAAATATAAGGCGACATAGAAACCCGTGATCCCTAAAAAGAAATTAACCGTTGTTGCTAAAAAAAGTCCAAAAAAAATTCTCATTTAATTTTCTTCTTTCAAAACTTGTCTGTCACTAAGTGCGTGCATAATCGTACCACGATCAACATACTCCAATTCACCTCCCAATGGAACTCCTCTGGCTAATTTAGTTATCTTAAGATTTTTTATATCCTTCAAATAATCAAATATAAAATGAGACGTGGTTTCGCCTTCTAGAGTAGATCCAGTTGCAAGAATAACCTCCTCGATAGAATTTTTCTCTACTTTTGAGAATAAACTATTTAATGCCAACTCATCAGGTCCGATATCATCTATTGGTGAAAGGTAGCCGTGGAGAATAAAATAATGTCCATTGAACTGATTACTCTGCTCAATAGCGAAAACATCTGAAACTGACTCAACAACACACAATAAATTTTTGTTCCTTTTCTCATTTGAACAAATTTGGCACTTTTCAGATTCAGTAAAAATTCGACATTCGCTGCATTTATCAACTTTTTCAAGAGCTTCCTCAAGTGTATTTGCCAAAATAAGACCTGCATTTTTATTTCTCTCAAGGAGATGTAAGGCCATTCGTTGAGCTGATTTTGGGCCAACTCCTGGCAAGCATTGTAATGCTTCGATAAGGCTATCTAGCAAGGGGCTTACTTTACTCACTATTCTGATCTGGGCTCAATTGACGATTCAATAACTTTTGCACCAAAAGCTTCTACCAATGTCTGAACATTGGGGTCGCTTTCAATATTTTTCTTAGCTATTTTTAAACCTTTTCTTTTTTCGTCCTCTCTAATTTCATTGGGAGAATCTTTTGAAAACTCACCCTCTTGTAAAAATAAATTACACTTAACTCCAAAAAAATTTGTCAGGGCATCTTGAAGCTGTTTCCTGTGTTTTCCACTAAAAAGATTTAACTTTTCTTCAGGCATAGAGAGATAGATAATGGTTTCATCTACATCCACAAAATAACAATGGGATGCGAGCTGTTTAGTTGCAGGTTCTAATTCAAGTTGATCAAAAACATTTTTCCAATTACTGGTGGAAATATTTAGATCTTCTTTTTTTTCTACATCTTTCTTTTCTAACTCTTTAATTTTTTTCTGAGATGCTGTGAATTTTTTATTTTTTAAACGTTCAGATTTTTCGTTTTCAGTTTTTACTTCAACATTTACCTGAGATTCTTCAACTTCAACCTCAACTTCAATCAGAGTGTCATCTTTTTTTTTACCCTGATCGAATTCTGCGGGAATAAATGAAACCATTCTCAGAAGAGCCATATCGAAGCCGCTAGATAAACTTGGAGCCAATTCCATATCTCTTTTTGCAATTAGTCCTATTTGATATAAAAGTTGAAGGTCTTCTTCAGATAATAAATCCATTAAAAATAGCGTCTCCTTCTTGCTGAAAATCATCTGGGTTATTGTTTCTTCAGATACCTTTGCAAAAGATAGTGTCTGAATAGTTTCTAATATTGAATCTATCAATCTGTTGTAATCAACACTCATTTCGCTAATTTCATTAAGAGTACTAAGCAGTAATTTTGCATCTCTTTCTGCTATGGATTTCATTAATTTAAATACATTGGCTGATGGCAATGTGCCGAGCATACTCGCGACCTCTTGCTCGTTAAGCTTTCCTTCACAATAAGCAATAGCTTGATCCGTAATGGTTAAACAGTCTCTCAAACTCCCTCTTCCAGCTCTTGCTAGCAATTCAACAGCTGTATTATCAAAACTAATATCTTCTTTATCCAGAATGAATGCCAATCTCTCAAACAGCTGAGTGTTTGTTAAATTTTTAAGATTAAATTGTAAGCATCTAGAAAGAACTGTAGCAGGTATCTTTTCAGGCAGTGTTGTAGCTAATATAAAAATTACGTGTTCTGGAGGCTCCTCTAAAGTCTTAAGAAGCATATTGAAACTTGAAGTTGATAGCATATGCACTTCATCCAACAAGTAAACCTTATATCTTGACGAACTTGGCATATGGATAACTGTCTCAAGAAGTTGTTTAGTATCATCGACACCCCTATTCGATGCTGCGTCTATTTCTTGGAAATCCATAAAGCTTCCCTCGGAAACAGATTTGCAAGTTGAGCATTGATGACAAGGTTTTGCGTCTAGTCCATCTTCACAATTTAGACTTTTGGCAAGGATTCTAGCTATTGTTGTTTTACCTACACCTCTTGTGCCACTTAAAACAACTGCTTGGTGTATCTTATTTTGATCTAAACTATTTGATAAAGCTTGCACAACATGCTCTTGCCCGACAACTTCTGAGAAGTCATTTGGCCTCCATTTTCTAGCTAAAACTTTGTAACTCATCTTATTGTTATAGTATAGATTAAGTCCTTATTAGTTCTATAGATTTTCCTCGTTAAGCATCGAAAAAGCCTTATTAATATCTGAGAATTCAAAGCCTCTATAATTGAGAAAATTTCTTAATTTAGTTTTATCCTTATCTTCGATTGGAATTCGTCCACCTGTCTTTTTTTTTAAAACATCGAACGCAAATGATGACCAATCAGTATCTTTTTGAACAGAATTAAAAATTCTCTCTTCTATTCCTCTTTGATTTAATTCATATTTTATTCTAATAGGCCCAAAGCCTCTCCTTTTCCTACTTTGGAAATAACTTTCAGCGAATCGCTCGTCACTTAAGAGCCCATCATTTTGAAGCTCTTCTATTGAATTTTTTAAGAGTTCTACTGATTCAACTCTTTGTGCCATTTTCTTATAAATTTCTTTTGATGAATGTTCTCTTCTAGAAAGGAAATCCATTATCTTTAGTCTTATGGCCTTTGGTTCATCTAAAGTTTTCATTATTGATAAAGTATATTCTGTCTAAAAAATTATGGAAGTATGTAAAATGATCACTTAAACCAAATGAACATATGCAGCTAAATTTTTTAAATAAACCTTTCTTTGAAAATGGATGTATCAGTAAATTATCTTCTATCTTAGAAGATGAAAAAATGTTAAATCCACTTATATGTACCGACCGAGGCCTAACAGATCTAGGAATGACAGATCAGATATTGGACCTTCTCTCAAAAAAAATTAATGCCACAATTTATGATCAGACTCCAAGTAATCCTACAGAGAAGTCTGTTTGTGAAGCCTTGGAATTGTATAAATTAAACAACTGTGACAGTTTGATAGGTTTTGGAGGAGGGTCAAGTATTGACCTTGCAAAAGCAGTAGCTCTTATGGTTACCCATGATGGTGAGTTAATTGATTACTCTGTAAATGAAGGTGGTATAAAGAAAATAAGCAATCTAGCTCCAATGGTTGCTATTCCAACTACTTCAGGCACAGGCAGCGAAGTATCCGCCGGTTCAGTGATAATTATGAACGACGGAAGAAAACTCATTCTCATTAGCGATTTCTTGCGACCTAAAGTTGCATTATGTGATCCCGAGCTTACTATCGGCCTACCTCCTAAATTAACAGCCGGTGTAGGAATGGATGCTTTGACACATTGCATTGAGGCAATCTTATCACCTGTTGTTGACCCCCCGGCAGAGGCCGTTGGACTAGATGGTATTGAAAGAGTCATAAAAGAAAAAAGCTTGATAAGAGCGGTTGAAGACGGAAAAGATAAAAATGCGAGATGGAATATGATGATGGCCTCTACAGAAGGCGCAATGGCATTCTCCAAAGGTCTAGGAGCAGTACATTCTATGAGTCATGCTCTTGGCGCAAATCAAGACCTTCAGTTGCATCACGGAACTTTGAATGCTGTTTTATTGCCAATAATACTGAGATTCAACAAAGATCATGTAGGTGACAAATACTCAAAAATCTCAAAAGCTATGGGACAAAAAAGAGGGCTGGATCTAGCTGAAGAGATAGAAGTTCTGAATATGAAAATTGGGCTCCCATCAGGTTTAAAGGAAATGGGTGTAAAGGAAGATATGATTCCTGAACTGGTTCTTCACTCAATCAGTGACCCTAGCAATGCTACCACGCCAAGATTACCTTCGCATAAGGAATGGGAAAATCTATTTATAGAAGCGATGTAGTGTTAATTTAAAATAAAGAAATTCAGAAAATATAATATTAAAAAAATTGCTAGAGCGATTGTAATACAGCTTCTAAAGCTGAATTTTCTACCAGACCAATCAATTCGATCATCTCTTTCAGTTTGAGACTTAGATGCTTTCATCTTTCCTAGGAAAAAAAACACGGCAAAAGATAAGATTGCTAGACCACCAAAAAATATGGTGTTTAGATCCATTTAATTATTTCTTAATTTTGCAAGCAATCTAAGAATTTCTAAATATAACCAGACTAGAGTAACCATCAAAGAAAATGCTCCAAACCATTCCATATGCTTAGGAAGACCGTTTTCAGATCCCTGTTCAATAAAATCAAAATCTAAAACAAGATTTAGTGCTGCAATTGCAACGACGAATAAACTAAAACCTATACCGAACAGGCCACTTGAGTGAATAAATCCTATTCCTTCACCTCCACCAAACAAAAGCATAACGATATTTACCAGGTAGAGTAGACCTATTCCTGCTGTGGCGCTTACAATCATGAGTCGGAAGTTTTCGGTAGGTTTAATGATTCCTGTTTTATAGCAAAATAGTAAGGAAGCTAAAGTTCCGAAAGTTAATCCTATTGCTTGTATCGCGATTCCTGGATATTGAGATTCAAAGATTACCGTTATTCCACCCAAAAAGAGTCCTTGGGAGGCTGCGTATAAAGGTGCAGTCACTCCAGCTGAGGTAGGACGGAATATCGTTATTAAAGCTAAAACCAAACCGGCAATAGCTCCTAAACCCATGAGAGCTGGATTAGGAATATTCCAACTTACAGCGGCAGTAACGAAACAAAGACCCAAAAGAATACCAGTTTTATTAACTGTTCCATCCAAAGTCATTCGTTGTGTTGTTGGGAGATCTCTGAATTGAGCATCTCCATCAAATTTATCACCGAAAACAGGGTTCCCGGATCTTCCAAAGGTATCTAATGCTTGATGTCTTGACATAATACAACAATCTTAAAATAACTCAGCGATATTATCTATCCCTAATATCAAAATTCCCAATGCTATTGTCCAGATTAAACAGGCAAAAATAGAGCTTATCAAAAATATAGGCTGCTTCATGGATGAAATTCCTGCTATGAAGGGTATAAAAGGTCTTATTGCAGGAATTAATCTACCAATTAAGATCCCACCCCAACCATATTTGTTGAAGAAACTTTCACCTCTTATAAAGAAGGTTTCCCTTTTCTTAAGAAAATTTAAATTCTTCAGCTTTGGGCCAAAAACTAAGCCAGAGTAATAACTCACAGTATCGCCAATCCACGAACCTAGCCCAGCACCGATGCAAATGTAAGCAAGGCTTATTTCAGCCTCATTTAAGCCTACTGCAAAAAGAAGCAAGATGACACTTGGCCAAATGGCTCCTGAAATGAAAAATGCTTCAAGGAAACCTATCAAAAACATAGCAAAGCCAGCATATTCTTGATTTATGATAATCCAATTTAAAAACTGTTCAGAACTCATTTAAGCTAGGATAATTAATTAGAAAATATAATTTTAAGGTAATTTCATGATAAAGAAATGGGAAAAAAATAAATCCAAGTATTTGTTAGACAACAAAATCTTCAAAATGAGAGAAGACGATGTAACTTCTCCAAAACATCAAACAAATCATAAAGTATGGGTTATGGAAGTACCTACTTGGGTAAATATTATACCGATCACTAGGGATGGTGAGGTGATTTTGGTAAATCAATACAGATTCGGTTTAGAAAAATCCTCGTTAGAAATCCCAGGCGGTATGGCAGATTACGGAGAAGATCCTAAAACAGCTGCAATCCGAGAATTAAAAGAGGAAACCGGCTATGAGGGCGACAAAGTTATTGAAATTGGAAGAGTAGATTCAAATCCTGCAATAATGTCTAACCATACCTACACTTACCTTGCATTGAATTGCGCACAGTCTGGCGAACAAAATCTTGATGGTACAGAAGATATAGAGGTTGTAAAAAAACATATTGACGATATCCCTTCCCTTATAAAAAATAAGAAAATTGAGCATGCGTTAGTTGTAAGTGCTTTTTATTTTTATAACTTACATACTTCAGTTTGATGTCGAAATTGTTTAAAGAAAATTTAAAAGGAAAAATTCTTTTTTTTTCTCCAAATGAGGATGGGATTTCGTACTTCACTGATTCTTTAATTTATATATGTGATCATAATCAGCTTGGCTCCTTGGGACTGATATTCAATAGACCCCTAGATCTAGAATTAGATGAACTTTTTAATGGGATGAAGATCATTGGAGCCAAGAAATTGGAAAGGAAAGCTTTTTTAGGAGGTCCTGTAAATCCGGGTGCAATATTTATTCTACATAGTCCTGATAAGTATTGGCCGAATACCTTAAAAGTAAGTGAAAATGTCTTTATGAGTACAGACTATGATGCCATTGAAGCTATAGCTTGTGGAAAAGGACCTAAAAATTATATATTAACCTTGGGTTATACTGGATGGGGTCCGGATCAATTGAATCAGGAAATTGCTGAGAATGCTTGGGTGAGTTTTGATGAAAGTGCTGAACTGATCTTTGAAAAAATTCCAGAATCTCAAATTAATGAACTGTCTAAAATTGTTGGTTATGATATAAGAATGATAAGTCCTGGTTTTGGGAATGCATGATGAAAAAAATAATTCAGATTCTAATATTTACTACTTTTTTTGGTTGCTCAGAAAACATAAAACTACTTGAAAATAGATTAGAAGAACAAGCAAGAAAAAATGGTAACGAGATATCAGCCACAGAGATAAAAAAAACAGCAATCTACTTAAATATGTGGAGTGAGGAAGATTTTTATCAAGAAGCTATTGATGAGTTTTTAGAGTTAGATCGAGTCAATTTTCCTCATAACATAAACGTGCTATTTACCGGCAGTTCAAGCATAAGGTTTTGGGATTCGCTTGAAGAGGACATGAACCCACTTAAAGTCCTAAATAGAGGTTTTGGAGGTGCACACATTTCTCATGTGAATTTTCATTTTAATGATGTTGTAAAAAGATATGACCCTGAAGCTATTGTTTTCTTTTGTGGAACTAATGATGTAACTGCTCTTAAGACTGCTGAAGAAACAGCTAATGACTTCAAGGTTTTCAGAGATAAAGTTAGAAATTCTCTTCCTAATGCTCATGTTTTTGTGATTGGCATAAAGCCTTCACCCGCTAGAGAGTATTTAGAGGAAGAAGAAATGGAATTTAACAAACTCATATCAAATATGGCTGATGTGGATGATTTATTAACTTTTATAGATATTTGGGATTCGATGCTCACACCGGATGGAGAACGCATTCCTGAGCTTTTCATCGAGGATGGGCTACATATAAATGCAGCTGGATACGAGATTTGGACCAGACTTGTAAGGGAAAAGCTAGATCCCTTTTTTAATCTTTAGGCAACAAGCCTAACATTTTGTATCCGATGAAATCATTAGATATACCATTTTTTGGTCTATCTGGTAATTCGCTTATGGGATAGGCAAGAGGAGTTACATCACTGTCTATTTTTTCACCTGCTTTGATATTAGGTCTATCAACGCTGAAATGAAATTTATCATCGCTCCTTGTGCAACCGTCGGCGAAAAAAATTGCAGTATGGACAATTCTCTCTTCATTTGAGTTATTAGGTTTAGCTCGATGAAAAGTTAATCCATGATGAAACGAAACATCACCTATGTTTAAGTTTTGGTATCGAATTCCTTCAGCCTCTAACCTTGAGGTTTCCAAAAAATCACTTTCATCAATCTTTCCAGAAAAAATATTTATAAATTTTTGATCTTCAATCTTATGAGATCCTGGATAAAAACCCAACTGCCCGTTTTTTTCTCCCACATCGCAAAGTGGAATCCATGCTGTAACTGTATTTGTCTCTTTGATTGGCCAATAAGGTTGATCATGGTGAGGATCTGTCTCTCTTCCACCAGGCTCCTTTATAAGGGCTTGGTCATGCCATAGTCTAATTGCACTTGCATCTAGAAGCTCAGAGGCAATTTTTGTTATCCTTTGATCGAATGTTAATCTACGAATTTCCTCGTAGTCTTCCCAAAGATTTTGACATTGTGTGAAGGATTGCTCGTATTCAGATTTTTCCTCAAGAGATCTCTCGTCATATTGTTTTCTCTCCGTTGTAGCTTCTTTTACAACTTCTCTGTAAAATTCAATTTCCGAGGGGTCGAGCAAGTCTCTGATAACAACAAAACCTTCTTCATTAAACTTTTTTTTAAAAATCTCTTGCATGCTTAAAGAATTCAAATTCATCATTTCTAAGAATATCATAAAGTTCTTGCTTCTTAGTTGGGTATTTCTCAATGGGCAATCTCTAGTTTCTAGTGAAAAATTTTATGCAAGTGATTCAGAAATAACCCTCATCTCAGAAACTTATGCAATTCGTAAAGGAGATGAAATTCTCATAGGAATAAAGTTTGAACTAGAAGAGGGTTGGCATACTTATTGGGAAAATCCTGGCGATGCAGGTGAAGGTGCAACTATAGAATGGTTTCTACCAAAGGGTTTAAAGGCTTCTGAAATTTTATGGCCTGGACCTGAAAGAATACCTGTAGATCCCTTGATGACCTTCGGCTATAACGATGAAGTAGTTTTACTAACTAGAATTACCTCAGACGAAGAATTGACCTTTCCAGCAAAAATACAAGCTAATGTAAGTTGGTTTACTTGCAAGGATATTTGTATACCTCAAGAAGGTAATATTGACGTGGTCATACAGCAAGGTGATTTTTCTAGTTCTATCCATAGTAAAGAAATTCGATCTTACTTAAACAAGGTACCAACAGAGTTCCCTCAAAATTATATTGTTCAAAAGCTTGATGATAAATTTTTTATACAATCTGATACAAATAATGGAAAACATTTTCAAAAGGTTTACTTCTTTCCAAAGGTATATGGCCTAACAAACTTCGTAAAAGAACAGATATATGAAAAAAACCAAAATAGCTTTGTTCTCGAAATAGAAGCATCAAGAGTTGATCTTCAAATGCAATCTTTTGAAGGAGTTTTGGAAACTTATGATGGACAGAAAGAACGGTTCTATGAAATCTCCTATCCTCTAGAGACTAGCGCATCTGATCAAAACCAAAGCATAATTTTACTCATCATCTTCGCATTTCTAGGAGGCCTAATTCTTAACATTATGCCCTGTGTTTTTCCTATCCTTAGCATAAAGATACTGAGGTTTGTTGAGCATAGTGAAAATTCTTCTGCTCAAACCTACAAATTCGGAATTTTCTATGCCCTTGGATCTATTCTTAGTTTTCTATTGATTGCAACAGTTCTCATTAGCTTGAAGTCTAGCGGAGAAAGCATCGGTTGGGGTTTTCAGCTTCAATATCCATTAGTTATTTCTGTCCTTTTCTATCTGTTCATAGCTCTTGGATACATGTTCATGAGCGATTTAGTTTTTGGTAGCCGATTAGGGCAATTAAGTTCTCTAGCTCAAGTCAAGAACGAATCATTAGAATCTTTTCTAACTGGAGTATTGGCAGTTGTAGTGGCATCGCCTTGTACAGCTCCTTTCATGGGTTCTGCAATAGGTTTTGCATTGTTGCAGCCGAGCGCCAATTCTTTTCTAATATTTTTTAGTTTAGGATTAGGGTTCGCTCTACCCTATTTAATTCTTAGTCTAAAACCTTCTTTGCTCTCATTTTTACCAAAACCTGGTCAGTGGATGGAAACCTTTAAGCAATTCATGGCTTTTCCCATGTGGGCCTCTGCACTCTGGCTTCTATGGGTTCTAAGTGGTCAGGTTGATAGTGATACTGTCCTTCTTGTTTTAATCGGGGGCTTGGCAATTAGCCTGGCATTGTGGCTGTTAGAAAAAAATACAACTTCGTTATCATCGATTAAGTGGCTGATAAGATTATTGGCGGCATTGCTTATATTTATTTCTTTATTGATTTTGCCTACTGAATATAGTTCTGATGATCAGGCTAATGAAAACGAATTGCTGTTCACAGAAGATCTACTCCAAGAGTACCTTGATAATAAACAATTAGTATTCCTAAATTTTACTGCCGATTGGTGTATCACTTGTAAAGTGAATGAGAGGGTTGCTTTAAAATCTACTAAAGTATTGGCTTTAATGAACGCTAAAAATATTAAATATCTAGAAGCAGATTGGACAAGAAAAGATGCCGTAATTGCAAAAAAATTAGAAGAATACGGTCGCACTGGAGTACCGCTTTATTTGTTATATTCCTCGAAAGGTGAGCCTATAATCTTGCCTGAAATCCTTACAGAGGATATTCTTTTGGGCTTTTTAAATGAACTGAGTTGATGAAAGAAATTTATCCCTTAACCTTATTGCTTTTGATGTTTTCTCAATCAGCGCCGTCTTTTGTAAATAATGGCACCTTAGCACCAGATTTCGAACTTTTAGACACCGATGGAAAAGTGATATCTTTGAGTGCGTTCAAAGACAAATTAGTTGTGCTTGAATGGACAAATCACGGGTGTCCTTTTGTTGCAAGGCACTATGAAACTATGAATATGCAATCTACGCAGGATTCTGCTAAAAAGAATAATATTGTTTGGTTAAGCATTATATCTTCAGCGCCGGGTACTCAAGGTTATGTGAGCGCGGCGGAAGCAAATCAACTGACTAGTTCTAGAAATGCTTACCCTTCTCATGTTTTGTTTGATACAAGTGGTAAAGTTGGACGTATGTACGCTGCAAAAACTACTCCTCACATGTACATTATTGATAAAAAAGGTATTTTGAGATACCAAGGTGCAATAGACGATGCTGGCGGTCGTGGATTTATGAACAAAGACCTTTCAAAAGCCAAGAATTTTGTAAAAGAGGGAATTGTAGAGTTAGTAACCGGTAAAAATATTTCTTCCCCAGTCACTAAACCTTATGGATGCTCTATTAAATATGCTTCTTAGATTTTTTATTCTGGAGCTTTGAAGACAGAACCTAGCTTTTGACCAAGTCCCATATCTCCCGAAAATTTAACTTTTCCTTGCATAAATGCGCCCATCGCAGCTTGCTGATCTCCTGAAAACACTTTTTCCATTGTTTCTTGACTATCGAAGGTTAGGGTCAATCCAGGATCATCGTGATCAGCCTCAACGACCGACAAAGCACCATCATTTATGTCTACATAAAAATTAGTTAAATCTTCGATATTTATTTGGATTGTCGCCTCAACTCCTTTAGCTCCTTCAGGAACAAAGGCAGTTTCTAAGCCCGTTTTTAATTCATCGAAAGTTGCCATATTTACTCCATTTAATTTTGTTAGTTGTATCTTCTCAAATTAAACTCAGTTAAACCACCATATATGTCCTTAAATTGTTAAAATTTTTATCATGAGCAGAAAAGATATTGATCTTGAATCCAAAAAGGAATTTTCATCAAAGGTAAATGAGCAGGTAGGTAGGACTTCTAGGAAAGAAGTCTTTGAAACGAAACACATGACTATTGATCAAAAAAATAGCTGGAATGACTTTGGCTACATACTCATTCCCAACTTTGTGGACGAGAAATTTTGCCATGAAATGAACAAAGAAGTAATCAATATAATTAAATCTATAATTCCTGAAGACAGTGATTTCAGTCATGCTTATGCCGGAGATGGTCATATTGCCATAAGAGAAATGAAACCTACTGAAGATCCAAAATCTATAGAGGATGAAATTTCCAAACTTTTTAGAATCCATTCCAGAGGAATTTTTAATGAATTTATCAATAACGAGTTACTATGCGATATTCTTGAAGATATACTTGGTCCGAATGTAGATTGTTTTTTAAGTCAATTTATCTTTAAAAATCCTGGAGCCTGGGGCCAGCCTTGGCATCAAGATTCGTCTTACTTTCCCTTTGATAGAGAACCACAAGTTGGTGCTTGGCTTGCCACTAGTGAAGCGACACTAGAGAATGGCTGTTTAGTTATTTTACCCGGCTCTCATAAGGAACATCTTCATGAGCACCTTCCTGATGATAGAAAAGAATCAAATTATGGTTATACAGAAATAAAGGATCATGATTTCAGCAAAGAAACTCCTATGACTCTTAATACAGGAGATTTATTACTCTTTCATAGTTTCCTGATGCATAAGTCCTATGACAATAATTCACAAACCAGAAGGACCGCTATGGTCTATCATTTTGCTGAAACAGGAACTGGTTTTGGTTCTGTTGATAGTCCTACTAATGAGTGGATTTCAGTTCGAGGTAAAGGTTTAAATGCTTAAAATTCTGAAATTTGTAGGTTTTATATTAAGTCCTTTTGTAATTGTTTTCTTGTATGTATTCATATCCTCTTCGGGATTAGTAGGTGAATTACCTGAAGACGGTGAATTAGTATATTCTCCAAGACCTACAACGGAAAAAGAACTAACTGAAAAACAGATTTTTTTTGGAGACCTGCATGTCCATACAACTTTTTCGCAAGATGCCTTTCTATTTAGCCTTCCTATGCTTCAAGGTGAAGGTGCACATCCTCCGTCGGATGCATGTAACTTTGCTCGCTTTTGTTCTTCATTAGATTTCTTTTCCATAACCGATCATGCCGAGGGTATAACCAAACAAATGTGGAATGACACTATTCAGTCAATAAGAAATTGTGATTCGATATCTGATAATGATGATAAAGATCTAATAGTTTTTGCAGGTTGGGAATGGACCCAAATGGGTCTTTCTCCTGAGACACATTATGGACATAAAAATGTGATTCTTAGAGATTTAGATAACGTTCCCGATGTACCAATAGGTGCTGGTTTAACTGGACTTGATCTACTGATTGAAAATGATCTTACCCCTTTTTTACCATTAGTAGCTGATTTTCCTCCAGAAGGTATAGATTTTGATTTTCTTAAATTTAGAGATGAGAGTTACTCAATACCTTTTTGTGATCAGGAAGATTACATTGAAGGAGAATGTAAAGAGAGGGCTGAAACACCAAAGCAGTTATTTAGCAAGATCGATGAGTTAGGCCTAGACGCCTTAGTGATCCCTCATGGGACTACCTGGGGTATACACTCCCCTCCCAATTCTAAAATAAGTTCACAACTTTCTAACGATAATCACGACCCAACTAAACAAAGACTCATGGAGGTTTACTCAGGGCACGGGAACTCAGAAATTTACAGAAAATTTCAACATACAGAGGAAATGAGTCAAGGACAATTTAAGTGTCCTCTTCCAACTGATGAATTTGAACCCTGTTGCTGGCGAGCAGGAGAAATAGTCAATCAGCAATGCATAAAAGAAACTGGCCAAGCGTGTATAGATAAAGCCAATGAGATAAGAAAAGAATTTGCTAATAATGCTTCTGGTTTATTGAGATTTGGATTGGTAGAAAATGCAACTCAAGAGGACTGGAAACAGTGCGGACAACTCAAAGACTCCTTTCTCCCAGCTTATACGTACAGACCATCAATGAGTGCGCAAGCAGCCTTAGCGTCTCAAGTAAGTTCTGATGATGTTTTAAATTCCTTTAAATTTGGTCTTATAGGCTCTACAGATAATCATAAAGCCAGAGCTGGAGCGGGATATAAAGAATTTGCAAGAAAATCTATGGGAGATTCATGGGGTGCTAAAGACCATCTAACTTGGATTCTTCCTCCTGAAAGAGGAGCCTCCTTCTATTCAACTGGAGGATTAGTGGCTGTGCATGCTGACAGACTCGAAAGAAATGAAATTTATGATTCGTTATATGAAAGAGAGGTTTATGCTACTTCAGGGGAAAGAATACTTCTCTGGTTCAATTTAATTAAAGACAATAAAGAGATTCCTATGGGAAGAGAATTTTCTTCTTCAAAGAATCCGAAGTTTGAGGTTAGAGCATTAGGTTCCTTTAAGCAGCTTCCCGGTTGTCCTGATTATGTCAATAACACAATGAAAAAAGAAGAAATTGAACGTCTTTGTCTAAATGAATGTTACAACCCTAGCAATGAAAGAAATCTCATAGATAGAATAGAAGTTGTAAAGATCAAACCAACACTTTACTTAAATGCATTACAAGAAGTGATTGAAGATCCTTGGTTAGTTTTAGAATGCGAGGACAAAGGGCAAGGTTGTTCTGTATCTTTTGAAGATAAAGA
>CEQY01136154.1_pt1 | contig 24552 bp, 36 predicted proteins | sample 361391 | NCBI WGS metagenome assembly CEQY01 (sample SAMEA2621075, study PRJEB7988) | marine metagenome | isolation source: saline water (ENVO:00002010), including | reverse complement strand
GTAAGGGTTTCATTTTAAGTACCTACTTACTGTCCAAAGTATTATAGCTGATAGTATAAATACAAATATTAACTCCATTTGTTTCTCCTTCTTATTGCCCTACTGTTATCTTATTTAGTTTGCCAACCAATATCCAGACGTATTTGCTTCTAAGGGTAGACAGGATTGATTACCTGCATGACTCCTTTTAAGCCATATTATTGTAGGGCAATAATATTATAGTTTGTTTAAATTACTAAGTATTGTCTCGATCAATTCTTGTTCTGTGTTAGATAGAAAAGGTGCTTTCTTATAATTAACTAAAGCATTTTTCATAACAACTAACTGAGACACGTCTTTAAGTTCTATGGTAATCATATATCCTCCTCCCTATCTTCTAAAGAACGTAGTATGTTTAGTTCTTTTTCTTTTGATAGGGGCATTTTATCGTTTTTTATTAATTCTATAAACTTTTTATATGGCATAACCACTAAAGCTTCTTTTCGATCCATACGTGTAACAACTAGATCTACGTCATCTCCATGGTAATCTGGATATAACCATTGTGCTATTTTCTTTTTACGTTTGCATTGTATACAGTAGTCTTCTACTATAACATCTACAACTTCTGATTTGCCTAATGATCTTCCGTCTGAGGCGTAGGCCCTCTTTGCAGAGAGCCCCTCCTCTTTGGCGATATTGACGATTTCACGCTCTAAATTATTGCCACGTATTTTATTCCTATGCGTCATACATTTCTACCATTTCTTTATTCATTTCAAGTGCTTCCCATATTACTATGGCCCACTCAAATTCTAATCTATTGAATAATCTAAAATAGAATGTTAGTCTGGTTGCATGTTGCAATGGCATGTAGTTAACTCCTAAACTAAATATATAGAATAATCTAACACCATAGTGGTGTGCTTCAAATCCCATAGCTTTAGTTGAGAAGTTTCTAAAGTCAATTATGTATTTTAAGAAATTCATTTTCTTCTCCTTATACTATTATTTTCTTATTAAATGTAAAAGTGTTATAGTCAAATTCTGCAATCAATTCAAATCTACCTTCATCTCTTGATTTCTCAGAAGTAATGACTCTATGAATTTCGTTACGATTTCCCTTAACTACAAGTACTTTATCTGCTTTTTGTACAACGTTAGTAGAGCCTTTTAATGAGTGTAATCCAATTACACCCTGACTTGCACTGACTTTATTAACGTGATGTACTGCAATAACAATAGTATGATTTCTTTGAGCTATTGCTTTCAATCCATCTATAATATTGTTTTGCTTTTCTATATCTGATGATCTATTACCACTTGCTTGTAATTCATCAGTAGTGTCTACAACTAGAATATTAGGTTCATGTTGTGCGACTATCTTTTTAACAGCTTCTATATCTGGTGCTATAGTAACAATTTTGATGTGTCCTAATAACTCTTGAAACGATACACTTGGATCACTCTTGTATTGATTGATCACCCATTGTGCATTTTGTCTCATAGCTATTTGTACAAATCTACGAAATGTTAGTATTTCATTCATTTCTAGTGACAAGAACAAGCAATCTTTTTGTGCTTTTGTAACTATATTTTGCACAAAAGCTGATTTACCCATACCTGTATCACCACTAACTACTATTAATTCACCTGGTTTAAATACAAAACTGTCACAGTTAAATACATCTTTCATGTCTACAGATTTCTTAGACATGTCATTTTCTATATACTCTTTAAAGAAGTCTTCTAACGCAATAACATCTTTAATGTCCATCATGTAATCTTTTCTTTTAAAGTGAATACATTTTGGATCACAGTATTCTGCCATAATAATATCTTGACATCCATACATGTAATTTTCTTCGTATATATTACTAACTGTTCTAGTTACTTCAGCTGCATCAAGCTGTCCATCTGCCCAATTTATCATACCATTTAAGGTTACAAGATAGGGAATACCTGCTCTCTTGTAACTACTTGACATACGCATTATCTTTGTATTTCTAGAACCTTGAGTAGGTCCTTCATTAAAGATATGTTGTACACAAGTAACAACAGATGTAGTATCCCCTGTCTTGGTTATGTTGGATTGAACAACCTGTGGTGAAGTAATGATGTATTTCTGTAAATAAGGTTCTACTATTTTATCTACATTTAATGTATTGTAGAAACCTTCATGAGATTTAACGTAAGAATCGTAAGCTTTTTTAGACTTTGCTATCTTACATATCTCTTCGTATGATAAGTCCCAAATGTGTTGTAATGGTATAAATACTTTGTACAATTTAGTTTTTGGATTTAGTGACCACTTAGAACGTATAATTCTAGTTTTGTCATAAATATTATCACCAAATGTAAAGTATTCTTGCATTGTAGATTTAACTTTAGTGTGAAGGTTTTTACTGGGCTGAAACCCAAACACGTTTTGTAATTCAATGTGATAACCTTTACCACTAAACCACAAATTTATATCTTCACTTCTAATATCAAAGTCAAACAACTCATTTAAACAGTACCTTAGGTACTCTTGGAACTTATCATCACTGTGTTCCCCTTTGTCTAAGTCAATAGTAATAGTATCTGCATAAGCTAAACCGTCAAAACCTTTAACTGTTTTGTTAGTTAATACGTAGTCACCAAAAGTTGAGTCAAAAGAATAGTATGACCTATACATTTCTTTGCCAAACATGTTCTTTTGTTCAATCTTGTTATAGATGTCTAATGTAGATACTTTATTTCTATTACTTAAATCACCTTGGATCACTTCTATTACAGTGTTTCTATTTTCCATCCTTTTACCTTACTATTGTTTTCATGTTGTATTTCGGTTAATTTAATACCATGCTTATCTAAAGTATTACTTTCACGTATCTTTCTAAAAGACCTAGAATAAGAACTTGCAGTGTGTACTTTTTGTTCTGTAAGTCTTCCGTAAGCTGGTATACTTTCTTCGAATTCGTAACTATAGAAATTAGGATTGGATCTTACTCGACTTTTGATCCAATTAATTACTATGTTTTCAATAGTCATTAAAATGGTAAATCATCTACAGCAACTGTTTCACCAGATACTACAACTGTATCAGATTCTTTTGTTTGTACTGTAGGTTTTTGATAGTCTTTAGGATAACCTTTTTCTAGTTGTTTTACGAACTGAGATTCTAAGTCATCTTTTTTACTAAGGCTGGAAACAACACCCCATGTATTACGTTTGTATTTACCAGTAGAACTGTATGTAATACATGCTACTTCTTTTTCAACTAAACCTTCTAAAGATTTTGTTGCCAATACTCCTGCATCAGAAACATTTAAATCTGTTCCTGCTGCTAAGAATAATGTGTTCAAGTCAGTTGGATATTTCATATCTGTAACTACACCAGCATGATCTTTCTCGAAGTTTTGGTTAACAAAGCAGGTATATGTGTACCCGTTGTTCTTATCTTCTAATTGTAACTTCAAGCTCATGTCAGTGTATTGACTATCCATGACTTCTGCATCTGTGATTTTGCATTCATTAACAAAATAATTTTTAATTGTTTTGTTTGATGCAACTTTTGTACCACTAATTGCCATGTTATTCTCCTAACATATTACGATCTGCACTAACATCTGCATCCATGTTAGCCATTGCATGATCTCTGTTTTTCTCATTTGCAGCTTCAATCATTCCGTGATTCATACTTTCTAAGAATGTTTCAAATTCTTCTAAGTTTGATTCTATATCAATAGTACCATTATCTGTTAATAGTATATTCATAAGTACGAAATGACCGTTATTGTAGAAAGTTTCACACTTTCCAGGTTTAGAACTCTCTACAGTGTAAGTATACATTTTATCCTTGTTTGACATTTGTAGCCTCACTTTCTGTAGGTATAGATTTTGTAAAGAAATCCATTGTTTTATTGTATCTAACTTTAGTATCGTAATATCCATTAGATCTACGTTCTACGTAAACACGATAATGTTCATCACCTATATGTGATTTAACTTTCTTAGACAAAGCATCTAACTTAGAAAGCATATCTACTGTTACTGCTGATTTTTTAGCAGCTGTCTTTGCATTGTCAACTTCTTCTTTAGAAGCTATAGCAAAGTCACCACCAAATCCAGCAAAAGCTAATGCTCTACCAACAGCTGATGTTTCACAGTTTTCTAATGCTGATGTCTTATTTACAAAACCAGTATTATCACGTTCGGCTGCATAGCCTGTGAAATAGATCTCTGGTTCTTGTAATGGGTTTGGAATCACCTTAGCACGTACAACATATTCATTACATTGTTCTCCGCTTGGTGAGTCTATGATCTGATCTACTGAAATCAGTTTTGTTGTAATAGTTGCTTGGGGATATTCAGATAAGAATCCAAACAATCTATCTTTTACTTCAGTATATTCTTTACCTTTAAATTTCATATTATGTTCCTTTTCTATTTAAAGTAGGTTAAAGTTAATAACCAACGTAGCTTCACGTCTGTAACACACTCGGCAAAATGTGAACTGCATATGAAACTACACTGATTATCTATAACACAAGTTTAACTAACTATGTGAATATATGAAATAATATACTGTTATGCAAGTTATTTTTCAGCTTTAGACAAAGGTACTAGCTCTGTCTCTTCGAAATTACAATACTCGCATATTGCTATCATTTCATAATTTTGATAGTTTGGATGACTGTTATCATTTGGGTTTATAAATTGTTGTACATAAACACTTGGTGATATACAGTTACTACAAACTAACGTATCATCGTCAACCGCTGTAAATAACTCTTCATTTTTGTATTTTTTGATCCACTCAAATATCTTATCTTTACTTTCCTGATCTAGATATTTCTGATTATCATCATAAGCATTAGATAATGTCCTAAGTATATCAGGGTATAAAGCTTCTATTTTGTAGGATATTGCAAGTTGTATTAGACTGTAAAAGATGTGGTCAGACTCTCCATTAAAGTGCTTTCTTTCATCTTCCCAAAGGTAATTAAGTATTGACTTTATTGCTTCTTCTAACATTTCTTTTCCTTCTAACTGAACTTATTTGATTGTAGAACATAAACTCGAAACCTAAGTCATCAAGTTTATCTATTAATTTACTTATTTTTTCTTGTAACTCAAAAGCTTTGTTTGCTTTGTCGGTATCTATCTTACTCATAGTTTCTCCTAATGGGCTGCGGTAGTAGTCTAGATGATAGTAGAACATGAGTGTGGATATGGATACCTACTACCGCAACTAATTTAATATTTATTATGGTGCTTGTAGACATTCTAGCAATTTAGTTTGTTTTTATTGTTATTCAGGCAATAATACAAACACCATAATCCTTTACTATTTACTATTATCTACCATTCCTGCTCTACGCATTGTTAAGCTAGGAAAGTGAAATGATAACTCTCTATAGTAAACACTATCCGTAAGTAATTTCTTTATAGTATCTGAGATAAAACTACCAGACATGTTACTACAATAGCTTGTAGCTTTTGCATTACATGGTTCTGGATCACCATCTTCGTCACTATACCAGTGCTTAATATACTTACTTAATGTTGGTTTTTCAAGTACTATTTGGTGATAATGTTCAGCACCCATTCTACCATCTATCATAGCTGCTGGATTATCATTCTTTAGTATTATTTCGGCAGCTTCTTTTCTAGCTTCCATACTATCAAAACCTAATATTACTACATCGTTTGTAGCATTTTGTCTTGGAGACCACATACTTGCATCAAATCTTCCACACTTTTGTTCTACATCTATATCGCTATTAATAAATAGCAAATGTTCTGTTAGTGCTGCTGTTTTGAATAATCCAATATCCTTGGTATTGTACTGTGATACACCAATGTTCTCTACACCAACTGTGTCCATATCATACAAGACTATGTTGGTTGCACCCATCCTAACTAGTTGAGTAGCTGCGGCACTACCAATAGCACCGCAACCTAGTATATGATAGGTATATTTGTGATAGTTACTTACTATCCCTTCGTACCTGTCTTTCACGCTTTTTCCTCCTATTATAAGCTAAATACAGTTTGTAATCAGGGTGAAATCTTGTTATCCAAGGTAATTCCTTGTATGTAGCAGGATTCCAACCCTCGTAATAGTACCATCCACGACCATAGATCTTTTCAAACTCAGTAAATGCTTTTGTAGCAGATTTCTTTGTTTTGAATGGCCATTCTTTAGATTGGTACTTTGTTTGTTTAAGTGGATTACGATTTTTATCGTATGCTAATGTTTCTTTCATAGTGGTAATTTTCCTTGAGTATTACACACTATTAACTTAGAAGCTCCGTGTCTGTCGAAGTATCCACTTTTTATTACACTTTCTAATATAGGCTTAGAAGGCAATTCAACTCTTAACTCACTATCATCTTTAGCAAGTTTATTATTTAAAGTAGTAATTTGCTTCTTAAGCTTTTTGTAACCTAATTCACCTACATAAAACAAAGATAGCATATCATCTACCTTAGCTTCTACATCTACATATTCATCATCACTTAAAACTAGTTTATCATACTCGTTATCAGGAAAACTATTAAAGTCGTCCCATTTGTAGTGATGGTTGTATGTTCTGTTGTATTGATACTTGAATTTAGGTTTATTTACTTTACTAGTTACTACTATATCACTAACTAGTTTATCATACTCGTTATAAAGTGACTTAGGTATTTTACGTTCAGGCCTTATAATGTTAATACTAACATCTTTATGTGCCTGTATTGGTTCCCATAAGTTCACTCTAAATAAGTACTCTTCTTTCAAGTTAACTACTAAAGACATACTGACACTACCAGATTTAGTAGTGTCAATAGTTGCTAAGTCAGTGCCTGACCAGAAAGCTTGCATAGTATGATGACTATGCCACCATACAAATATTATGTCTTTACCAGCATTTTTCATTGCTGTTTTTCCATAATATTGTGCTAAAGCTTCCTTGTCTAGTACAGTATTACCTGCACTAACTTGTTGTTTTAGTATAACTGGATCGCTTAGTAAAAAGTCATTACCTTCTTTAGTAGCAATCATCATGCCACCAATTTCAGATTTATCTTTCTCCCATGCTATGTGTGAGTAGTTAATGATTTTATCCCAATCTTTACCACTCATATTAAACTCGCTCATCTAGACCTCCTATTCCTAATATGTTGAGCCCATAATAATCTACCTTCTTCTGTACTAAAGTCGAATCTTCCAATGGTAGGATTACCTTCTAAGTGTTCTTGTTCTTCTACTAAAGCATCAATAGTATCACTTATCACGTCATTTGCGACTTGTGCTGATTCTTCAGTAATTTCTATGTTAGGTATTACGTAACATTTAATTACTTCACTTATAAACATTTCAAATGATTCGTACTTATCATAGTTTATATCATGAAATCTATTTATAGATTCCCAAGAACTTGAGTGTTCTTCAGTCAATAAACCATTTTCGTGTATTTCATCTAATGTTTGTTTACAAGAAGTGTAGTAATCTAACAACGTTAACATTGCATTTCTACCGTATCTTTCTTGAACAGGAAATGTTTCAGGAGACATTATTCTACGAAGCTCTTTTAAGTATTCATCATAAGCAGCGTCTTTGTCTTCTATCTCTGAAGTTAGTTTCTTTGCAAGTGCTAATTGCATTTCTTTAACATTCTTTTGTTTTTCCTTGACATAGTTTTCATCATATGCTTCTAAACAAAACTCTGTTACAAACCGTTCATTAAATCCTTCTGTATTGTACATACATTCTGGATTATTAGAGTGCAATCCAATATTGTTTGACTCGTATCGTTTTTCTCTTACATATGAGTAATTAAAGTAGCCATCAAAGTTGGTAGTTTCTACGAAGTCATGAGGAACTTGTTGATTAGCATACTTTTGATACTGATGTTTTATCATACTCACACAGTTTCTAGCATCAAACATAAATTCATTGTTATTCCCTGCGTGGTAATCTAACATACTTACAATGTCACCAAATGCTTCTTCATGATTAATAAAGTCACCATAGTATACATTGTGATTTAACTGGAAACATAAACCATTTTGTAGTAAGTGGTTTTTACGCATAATATCTATACTTCCTACGACTTTTCTAATCATAGTTCTGTCCCAGTCAGTAGTTATTATGTGTGGTAAATTATTTAATCCTTGTAGTGGATTAGATCTACCTTCTATGTAATGTTGCCATTTAGATATTAAAGGTACCATACCTATAAAGTTACCTGTTGAAGCACAATTATATATCTCACCATTTAAGTCACCAAAACATTGATTTCTAGGTAACTCATGTTGCAATCTATATATATGTTCATGGTTTCTGCCTCTATGTCCATACTTTTTCTCAACTAATCTTTGAGAAAGCCTGTAATCTATGTCACTATCTATGTCTTTAAATAGTTTTTCCATAAATCCTTTTGAACTTAGAGCTGTGTACTTAGAACCACTACCCTCCTGACTACCTATGTAAGGATACTCAGTAGAATTCATGTAATTGTGGTATATTGATGAAATATCTAGTGCTTTTCTGTTTCCAAAGTAATCTATGCTATACTCATCACTTCCACGGCTACCTCTGTAAGTAGCACCTTCCCACAAAACTGACGGATCTGCATTTAACATTCTAGGTATTGATCTATTGTTTGTAACTAATTGATTAGCAATCATTTCATTGTTACTACCATCTTCTTTGTACAAGTTAAAGTATAAATTAACCCACCATTGTACCATAGATGACATGTGATACCTAAACAACAAAGTAACAGGTGCAGATTTAATATCTGCTACGTGTTCTCTATCTCTATTATAATACTTAACATCAGGTTTGTTAATATGTAATGCTACAATTAACTCTCTATGTAAACTACTATATGTATCTAATGCACTCCAATATTTACCAGTTCTGTACCCAGTAGGCGTTTCTACCATATTTTCTTTGTTTCCTGTTCTTAGGCTAACAATGTATGGTAAAAATTGCATACTGTTTACAGTTTTTAAGTAACTATTTGCTTCATTAATGTTTGTAAAGAACGTATCTAAGCACAAATCAATAAATGCTTCTAGCTTTTTACGTTCTTCAGTATCATTCCAAGCACCTTTCATGTCTTTAACTCTTTTTAGACTTCTACAGACACTATCTAAGTCATTACGTGCTCGATCACCTAAGTATGCACTATTGTTTGGTCTTCTTACAAACTTTAAATCTACACTACCACTTTTGCTAAACTGTAATATTCTTTCAACAAATAGTTTTTCTAGTGTATTAGTGACACCACGTTTCCAATTAAGTTTTTCAGTTAAACCAATGTCTTCCAATGGTTCTAACATGCTTCTATTTCTATTTAAGTAACGTGTACGTATGTAATCGTTATTGAATTGATTGATTTTCTCCATAAGTATTTTGTGTGGACCATCAAGTATGCTTTTAGATATTTGTTCACCTGTAAACATTCTTTTCATAGTTTCAATACTATATGCGTAGGTATCAATCCCACCTTGCTTGAATCTTTCAATTAGGTTCATATTTTGTTTTCTCCTACTATCTTTTTTTAAATTAACTACTATGCAAGAGTGTGGTAAGTCATGCCCCTAATCAACTTACCACTCTACTTGCTACTTATTTACTGTGATAACAACTCTTGGTAGAATCTAATAAGACCACCAGTTTTGTTTTCATTAACAAATGTAACATACAACGTATTGTCTGTTAGTTCATAATCAGTAAATGCTTTAGCATCATCTAAAGCTTGTACATCTCCGACGTAGATTACTGAGTTAGCAACCCTGTCGTTACCTTGTGAAGCTAAATGACTCTTAAGAGTTCTAAGATTCATAACTTCAGCAGGTAGATCTAATGTTGAGAAGTGCTGAGCACCTGGCAACATTACTTTAATAACAACATTATCCATTGTTATCTCCTTTTTCTGTTAGTCGTTGTTGTGTTGATTTATACAACACTGTTATGTTTAAAGTATTAGTCAACAACGAATCTAGTACTTTTTCTAACAGTGGTCGTATCTCAGTATACTTATCACCCAGTATAGCAGCTGCTAAGTATACATTCATGTCTAGCAGTTCATCTAAGGCTTCTGCTAGGTTATCACGTGATGTGGGTTTACACTCACACATTGTAATAGGCACAAACTCGTCGTATTCTTCTTTGCCTTTGTCAAGTTTGGCCTTATGCTTATTCATTATATATCTAACTAAGTTGTTAAAATTAGTTGGATAATCTTTTTCACCTAATGTAACGCTTATCTCGTTGTTTTTTAGGCTAAATATATCTTTCCAGATATTCTTGATACCTGCGTCATTAATGACTTTGTATATTGAAGTAGACAAGTATTGAATTATTAATTCGTTATTGTCTGGTAATCCATTAGTATTCATAGTTGCTCCTTATAGTTAGCAGTAGGCAGCATAACACTGCCCATCTGCTTTGTTACCGATTATAGAAGATAACAACTAACGTTTTTCTTGAGCATCTACATACTTATCAGTATAGTGCAAACTTTCTTCTAGTTGCTGTTTCTCACTAGTTAGCTGCTTGACTAAATTGATTAGTTGTTTTTTGCTAAGTGAACGGTAGTTGGGCTTCTTCGGTTGTTTGTACTCTATCTTCATCGTTCGTTGTGTCTCCTTGTAGAACTACCTCGAAGTATTTCCTGCGTGGATACAATTCTATTACAGCAGCTGGATCTTGTATTAGCTGATGTATTACATTGTAGTTAGCAGTTATATGAAACCATTTAAGGTGTTCTATTTCTAACCAACATTGATTACATCTATATCGTTCGTATGGTGTGTGATATAAGTAAGTAATTAAACTTCTATCTATCACGTAATCTACTTCTTCCATATCCTTCAATGTGGTTTTTAACTCGTGAACAGTGATATCACCGCCTAAGCCTCTATTTTGTTCTATGCTCAGTATTATTTCCATAATATTCATGATAATCCTCTGTTTTGTTACTCATCGGTATTTATAGTAATGTAGTTAAGTGTATACGCCAACCATATTTGTATGTATACATTTGCCTAGGCTTCAGGCTATTACAGATAACTTAACTACAATTTAGTAGTAAGTAGAGTGCTCAGTACTTGAGATACTAAGCACAATACTTAACATGTTCGTGTGAGATTTGAGTATACTCACAACTCTGTTGATTTTATCTAGTGAGTTGAGACTCACAACCAATCCATACTCATACCTTATCAGGCATACTCAGACAAGTTTGATAGTGTCTCCACTCTTGTTCATTGTATTAATCATATGACATAGCAAGGCTCGACTTTTTGACCTTGTATTCTATGCATTTATTGGTGATAACCTACTCGTTATCTTTTATAGCAAAGTTCGGTGTTACTAGCTTTTGCTAGCTACTCACATACCATTTAGTATGCTTGTAGTCTATCGACAACTAACCAGCCTGATGTGGGTTAAAGCACATTCACAGGCTTACGAACTTAAGCAACAACATAGCTAGTATTGTTACTTAATTCTTTTGACTACATAGTAAATAATTACAGTAATGGGTTGTTTTGTACACATTGAGATATAACTGATATAACTAAGGTAAGATGTACGATACTGTAATTATTTACTTTGTAGTACTGAGGTTACAAGGCTACCGAAGTAGCCCTGTACGCAACTAACTAATTTGCCAATCTTTTAAGTTCTTTGACAAGTAGAAATCTATTGATGCCTCCGTTGCGTTTGCATCTACTTAACAAGTTAGTTAGCTCGACACATAGCATGCTTTCACATACTGCTATGTCTTTATTGTAATAACTTGTTCTACCAATATAGTAGCCATGGTTGACTATTTCATCTATCTTGGTAATTAAATCTTGCTTATTTAACATTGTTAGTCACCTCCTCAGGTAGTTAGTTAGCAAGTGGATCTAGTTACCAGCAAGTAAGTACTTGTTGGGTATTATAATAAACTGGTGTTTTGTTACTCTAAGTAAACTGAGTAAAAGTAGTAAGCACTCCTAAGAGTGCCTACTACTACGAAGTTACTGACTACTTCTTTACCTTGAACCTAATACCTACTTTAGGCTTGCTAGAACTAGTAGTATAGCGGAACGCTACACAACTATGTTCAGCACTGCCTAGGTATTTCAAGGTAAGTTTGTCCATATACATTATGCCAGTCCACTGGGACTGTGCCATATGTTTAATGGACGCTATAGTTTCTTCGCTGATGGTGTCGCCAACATCGGCTAGAAACAGAACTCGCCAATCATTCTGCTGAATATCTTTAGCAGATAGATTGTTAAGTTCGTCTTCAGTTAACTCTACAACTGACAAGTCGTTATCAACGACTGTCATGGTAAGTTCTTGAGACATAACTTATGTCCTTTCTAGTTAGTTAAAGTGCTCCTTAGTCAAAGGCTAAGGCTAAACCAAAGGTTAGCACTTTAAACTACTATCTTTTTAGTATTTACTACCAGGTTTAGTATTTTTCAACTAAAAGTTGGAAACAAACCTAAACCAAAGGGTAGTAGATACTACATAAAAGACGTGCGTACATTCTACTTGCATTTTTGAAAAAGGCACCTTATATTATATTATGAGCAGTATAAAAAAATTGAAAAAAATTTTTGACGTAAAATTATCATTAGATCAAATTAAAAAGGAAGCTAGAAAGAATATTGAATATTCAACCCCCTTAACGAGATACGATCCGTTAGAAGATAAATGGGAAACTGTTCCTATGGACTTTAATAATGATGAGATGCTTACAGTAAAAGAACTGCACGCAGCAGAAATGGAAGTATATTTAGTAATAGAGGCAATGAAAGAGGAATTATTAGATTTGCATAATTTAGATTAGTATACTTATAGTATATATTACACAAATATTTAAGATATTTGTTAAGTATTATGCTTTAAGTATACGGACAAAAAACAAGGATGTCAAGTAAAATGATACAGAAACCTAAAAAACCTACATTAAAACAGTTGATACAGACAATAAATGTTTTAACTATGCAGTTAGAACAATTGCAGCTCCATGTATTTAAAGGAGATCAAGCATTAGATGAGTATCTTGAGATGAAAGGTGACAAACAAAACTTTATAGAATTTTTACAAAAAAAAGCAAAACCCGATGATAAAGATACAGAGAAAGCTGAAGATAAATAATTATGAACCAGTGGTATATAACATATACACTAAAGATGAATTTGATAAACCTTACATCTATTGGAAAGACTGTAATGCTGGAGACTGGGGCATTAGTGATGATGGATATATTTCTGAGTGTATAGCTAGGAATGAATATGAAACAAGCACAGAAATGGTATTCCCGTACGGTAAACAGTTTCTATATGAGACATCTACTTTATTATTTGAACCACACTATGAAACTAAGAACTACTCATCAGTATCTAGTAAAAGTTATGGTGAAATGGAAGCAACGAGAGATAGAGCTGAATTAGCAGTAGATACATTTGTTAATTATAAGTTAGCTGGAACAGCTCCTGACTTTTATAAAATAGGTAAGATATATAGGCCAGATCAAGAAAATCCAGAAATAGCTGCTAGGAAATTATTTAAAACGAAGGAAATAAAAAAAATGGTAAGTGACAAACTAAAAGATATTTTGATAGAGAAAGAAATAGATGAAGGCTATGTTTTAGATGTAATGAAAGATGCTATTACTATTGCTACTGGTAAAGAAGATAGTAGTAATATGATTAAAGCTGCAGATAAGTTATCTGAGTTTTTAGAAATGAAACCTAAAACAAAAACACAGACAGAAAGTTTAGAGATGGATATATCTCATCAAATAGAAGCTAATTTTGAAAAACAGACAAAATCATTAAAAGCTGTTAAAACTCAGGAGATCGACGATGAAAAAAATAGTAATATCAGTCAAATCGAAGAGTGAAGAAGTATTAGCACTATTTATTGCTACAGCAAAAGAAGTGGCAAGAGATTTAGGTATAAAGGTTAAGGTAGATGAACAAAAATAAAATATTATTAGATATGGAGAAAGACATGCTATTGTTTGGTAGAATGGTAATGCCAAACATGTTTAGTGAGAATTCTCCTCCGTTTCACTATGAAATTACTAAAGAGTTATTAAAGGATGATATAAAACAATTAAATATTATAGCTCCTCGTGGACACGCTAAGTCATCTGTCGTTGCTGGTGTTTACCCTTTATATCATTTGATGTTCGACAAAGGAGTAAAAGTAATAGTCTTAGTATCTAGAACACAGCAGCATGCTGTTAAGTTACTTGGTACTATAAAAGATGTATTAGACTATTCAAAAGAATTTAGATATTTTTTCGGGTACTGGGGACAACAGTCTGCTAGAAAATGGACAAATACTGAGATAGAACTGAAAGACGGTTCTGTTATTATTTGTAAGGGTACAGGTCAACAGATAAGAGGAATCAAACACGGAAATCAACGTCCGACTCTGTTGATACTTGATGACCCAGAAGATGAAAATAATACTAAAACAGCAGAAGCTATGGAGTATAATTTACGTTGGTTGCTGCAATCTGGTGTTCCCTCACTCGATCCTAAACGTGGTAAGATATCTGTTATTGGTACTCCCCAACATGAAAGATGTATGGTAGAAATATTAAAAGAGATGAAAGGTTGGAAAAGTTTAATATTTAAACCTGATCTTGAAAATAACGTACCATTATGGCCTGAAGTTTGGGATGTTAACAAACTTAAGAATAAAAAAGATGAACTAGACAGTATTAACAGATTGTCTGTGTTTTACAGAGAATACCTATGTGAAATTGTAGGTGACGAAGATCAGTTGTTCAAAATGGAAGACATACAGACATACGACGGATATCTAGAGCAAGATGAACAAGGATTGTCGAATCTTGTCTTGACGAAGCTTAATGGTGAGGAAATAGACATGATTAGACCTGTAAATGTGTTTACAGGCATCGATCCTGCATCTAGTACTAAATCTACTGCTGACTATTCTGTTATATTTAATTTAGCAATAGATGAAGATAACAATAGATTTTGTTTGCCGTATTATAGAAAAAGAGCAAAACCATTAGATTTAGCAGATGCTATATTAGAAAACTTTCGACGATACAGAAGTGCACGTACAAGAATTGAGTCCGTAGGTTATCAGGAAATGTTAAGACAATATATTAAAGAAGAATCTGAACGTATGGGATTATTTATACCTGGATTAGAAATTAAAGAAAATCCTAGGACTAGAAAATCTTTTAGATTAGAAAGTTTGCAACCTATATTTTCTAATCATCAAGTTTACATTAAAGAAGGACAACAAGCGTTGTTAGATGAGTTATTATTATACCCTAGAGGTAAACATGATGACTTGTTAGATGGATTTTTTTATGCTAATAAAAACTGTTATAGGCCACATCACGAAGCTAAAAAAGTATACGAAGAGCCTGATTATATGTATCCTGTTAAAAAAAGTTGGAAAACATTGTAGATTTTACTTGACAAGTCTAAAAAAAGATTATAAATTATCTTTAAAATTCTAATGTTAATTAAAGAAGTAGAAAAAAAATATAAGTTCACGGTTAAGGATGTTCTTAAAACTTTAGATAGTTTAAATCCAATACCTGAAGATTATGTTGAAGTAAAAAAACTAGATGGCAAAAAAACTAAAAAACCTAGCAACGAACAGACTACAGAATCCTCTTGACAAAGATTACACCTTTGGTTTTCAAAGAGGATCTATTCAGGATGAGACTACTCATCCAGAAGTCCAAGAAACATTAGAATTATTCGATGAATATCAATCTGCTCGACAAATATGGGCACAAAAATATCAAGAAGCTATAGAATTTAGAGCTGGTGCACAATGGTCGCATGAAGAAAAAGAAACATTAGAAGCACGTGGACAAGCACCAATAGTCGTAAATAGAATACATCCAATCGTAGAAACAGCTAAATCTTTATTAACATATAACTCACCACAATTCAGAGCTACTGCTAAAGAAGACTCTGACTCTAAAACAGCAAAAGTCTTTTCAGACTTATTCCAACATGTATGGTATGTATCTTCTGGAGACGAAGAACTTAAAAAAACTATTGACGATTATTACGTAGGAGGTATGGGAGTATTTCAAGTTTACCAAGATCCAGGCAGAGATCACGGTAAAGGAGAAGTATTATTAAAATCTATAAATCCTTTAGACGTGTATATTGATCCTAACTCTAAAGACCCTTATGCAAGAGATGCTTCAAATATTATAGTATGCAAGCATATGACAGACGAAGTAGCTGCTAATGTATATCCTTCATTTATGGATATTATATTAGAATCAAATCCATCAGCATTAGATGAAGATGAAACTCCAGCTACTGATCTTGCTGCTACAGAAGGACAAATGTTTTATTCAGATGATCATGGAAGAAAACATACAAAACGTAAATATATAGAAAGATATAGAAGAGTATCTAGTCCTTATTTTCATGTATATGAACCTTTTGCTAATGAAGAGTTTGTATTTAACGAAGAAGAATATTCAGGATATTTAGATAATTATTATTTTATAGTTAGAAAAGTTACTGGAGAAGAAGAGATAATACATGATGACGTTGGTATTGCTATATTAGCACAACAAATTGTAGACGTTGGACATGTATTTCATTTTAGACTACCTGATCCAAAGTTTGATGATTTAGGTCAACCTATACAACAAGAAGTAGAAATTGTTCCAGGAGTAGAGAATGAAGATGGTATCCCTGGTTCTACTGTTCAAATCATACCTATGTCAAAAGAAGAATTAATAGGAACAGGAAGAATTAAAGTAAATAATATTTTAAAGCCATGTATACAACAAACAGTTTCTGTTGGTGAATCTTTATTATATACAAGAATGCTACCTACGGAAGATTATCCTATAATTCCTATGATGAACGTACATCACAGAAATCCGTATCCTGATTCTGACGTAAGATTATATAGACCGTTACAAGAATATATAAATAAAATACGTTCTCTTATTATTGCACACGCAAGTACAAGTACAAATGTAAAATTGTTAATACCTAGAGGCTCGGCAGATCTTCGTCAAATAGAGACGGAGTGGAGTAAAGCTGGAACCAGTGTTATTGAGTTTGACGCTGAGCTAGGTGCACCGATCGTTGCTGGTCCAGTTCCATTGCCTAATGAGCTATATAAAAATGAATCTGATGCTAAATATGATTTAGAATACGGATTTGGTATTTTTGAGCTAATGCAAGGTGGAGCTACTAATGCACCATCAACTTATAGAGGTACATTGGTAGTTGACGAATTTGGACAACGTAGAATTAAATCTCGTAGAGATGATATAGAAAACTTTTTAAATCAAGTTGCAAAAGTATCTATACCGTTAATTCAACAACTATATACTGAAGAAAAAGTTATTAGACTTTTACAGCCTAATGGAGAATTAAAAGAAGAAAGAATTAATTTTTATCAACAAATGGACGATGGAACAGTTAAAAGATTCCATGATGTAGGTGTTGGTAAATATGATATACAAGTAGTTGCAGGATCTACATTACCTTCAAATAGAATGGCTTTATTACAAACTTATCAAGAGTTGTATCAAGCTGGATTAATTGATCAAGTAGAAGTTCTTAAGAAATCAGAACTTGTAGATGTAGAAGGTGTGCTTGAAAGAAGTGGACAAATGAGACAATTAATGGCACAAAATGAACAATTACAACAAGAATTAAAGAAGGTCAAAGGAGACCTACAAACTGCTGAACGTGAAGAAATACATGCAAAGAAACGTTTAGAAGTAGAAAAATTCAGTGGCGATTTAGATAAGATTACTAATCGTGCTGATGCAAGTGCTAGCTTAATGAAAGCTAGACTTAATGATGCGAAAACAAATCTAATGAACTCCGTAACACCTGAGGGTACAGCAAACGAAAACGAAGATATGTTCAGTGCGTTGACTGAGGATATGGAGAGTTAGGAAGGGAATAAAATGGCAAATAATACAGAAAACATGGACCAGATGCAAGGACAACAGCCAGAACAATCGACTGCAAACGATTCTGGTTTACAAGAAGACATCTTTACTGAAATTTTTGGAGGACCTGCTGTAGAAGAGTTTGTTGCAACAGACACTACTGAACAGCAACCAGATTTTTTAGGGGTGGAACCTTCGGAACCAGTTCAAGCACCTGTAGATCCAAAGGATGACAATAGTCAGTTTCAATACTGGCAAAGTCAAGCAGATAAAAGACAAGGTGAAATTGATGAGTTAAAAACTCAAGTAGCTGCATTGTCAGCTCAAAGAGAAGCTCCTCAAGAACCAGCTAGACAGGAAATAGATAAAGTTGAAAAACCTATTAAACCTAGAAAGCCTGCTGGATTTAGTCATTCTGAAGCTCTAGATGATCCAGAGAGTGATTCTGCAAAGTATCTATCTCAAAAAGATCAATATGTGGACGACTTAGCTGAATACATGGAATATGCTGAAACTCAAAGAGAACAATCTGCGGCAATACAAGAAAGAAACAGACAAATGGCACTACGTAACCAACAGGTTATGACAGAGCTACAATCTAAATATTCTTATACTGCTCCAGAAGCAGCTGACTTTGTAGAAGTTATGAACGATCCATCTTCGTTGTCTTTAGACAATTTAGTGCAATTACACCAAATCCGTAGAGGAGACAGAGCTAATGCAGGTCAAGTAATCAATAGAGAACAAAGACCTGACGTTCAACAAAAGGTGGCACAAATGGAAAATAGACAAAGAAACTTAACTGTTCCCCAGCCATTAGGGGTACAACCTGGAGCTAATGTGCAGTCAAACAAAAAAGTAGAAGATCAAATGATGGATTCTATGATTGGAAATTTCCAAAAAAAGAATCCGTTTTAATTAAAAAAGGGGAAATACAATGAGTGTATATACAAGTACAATCACAGGTGTAAATAATGCCTCTAACGTACAAGGTACTTCTATCAATAACGATAGAAGAATTTTTAACTTTGGCGAGAGAATTGCTGAATTAGCACCTGCACAGTCACCTTTCTTTACTTATTTGTCAATGGTTGCTAAAGTGCCTACAGACGATCCAGTGTTTAAGTTCTTAGAACAGAGACACCAGTGGCAACGTAGAAACTTCCAAATTGAAACAGCGGTTACAACAGATGCCGCAGGAGCCGATCATACTGGCTTAGATATTGCTTCAGGGAAGAATCTATACGTTGATTGTAAATATGACAAATTCGGAAGAAGTGTGAGCACACCAGTTGCTCCTGAGTTCTTACTTGCAGATCAAATCTTAGCTATCGAATGTGATTATGACGCAAACGCTAGTGGAGGAGATGATGCAGCAGAACCAGATGCAATTGCATATTATAAAGTAGGAGAGATCGAAAAAACATCTTCATCTAAAGTGAAAATCAAAACTGCAACTTTCTTAAAGTTAATGCTTAAACCAACTCGTTTAGCAGATGGTAAAGAAGCAGCAACTGCAGGAGAGCAAGATCCAGCAGATGCATCTAAATTAATTTTTAGAGCTGATGCAGATGGTCAAGTAGTTGGTACAGCTTTTGCTGAAGGAACAAAAGACCCAGAGGGTTGGCACGATCAATTCTATAACAGAGAAGGATACTGTCAGATCTTTAAGACTGCAGTACCTCTATTCTCTGGTACAGCTCTAGCTACACGTTATCGTGGAGTTTCAAACGAATACATGAGAGTGTATCAAGAAAAACTTATGGAACATAAGATGGATCTTGAGCACGCTATGTTATTTGGTGTTGGAACAGACGATCTAGATATCGATGGCGGAGGACCAATTCGTAGAACACATGGAATCGTACCTTATACTGAACAAAATGGTAAAGTGAAAACTTTCGCATATGGATCAGCTAATTACGATCACTTCATTGATGCTATGGAAGACGTTTTCTCACCAGAATCTGGAAACAGTGGTGAAAAGCTAGTATTAGCTTCAAGAAAAGTACTATCATGGTTGAATAAACTTGGTGGTTCTTCATTCTTAGGTAATACAATGAGTGCTAACAGTATGACAGGAAGTGGAATTGACATGCAGAACGTAGATGGCCAATTTGGTCACCTTGTGACACGTGTATCAACTCTATATGGTAATCTAAACTTTGTTTTAGAACCACTATTTAGAGGATTCCATGAAGATACAGCTATCATGATTGATTTAAATAATGTAGCATACCGTCCTTTAATGGGTAACGGTGTATCACGTGATACTCAAATTATTACTAACGTACAAGACAGAGATGTTGACGGTAGAAAAGACATGATTCTTACAGAAGCAGGTCTTGAAATTCAATTACCAGAAACACACACTGTATTGAAATTTAACGAATAGTAGTAGTTAATATAAACAGGGGGAGTTGAAATATACTCCCCCAATTTAAGGAGAGAGATATGGGCGTTTTTAGACAATTAGGAAGAAAGATACTAGGCGGAGAAAAAACAATTAAAGTAAACCGTACTAGACCAATGACTCCTATTGAACAAGCTGGAGGAACATTAGGTTCTTTACAAAAAAGAGCAGCAATGTTAGATTGGGATAAAACTGCTGGTAAAAGAGGCAAAAGTGCTTACAGTGAATTAGTTAGAAAAGGTAGAATGAACACAACATCATCTATTGATGAACTTATGGGCGATACTAGAAAAGTAAATAGAGAGTTGAGTTATTATCCAGAAAATATGAAAACAGCTAATACCGATGCAATGGTAGCAAGTTATAGTAAAGTAAGAAATAGACCATCTAGTGCATTAGAAGGGCAAAAAGGTTTTATAAGTGAAGCTTTTGGTTTTGCTGATGATCCTTATGGAAAAGGATATAAAGGCGGTCGCAAATTTAAGGGACAAGACTCAGATTATTTAACTGGTAAAACTAAAAAAACTGATGTTGATGATCTTGCTGGTATGAAAGAAATAAGGCGTAAGGTTTAAGTAGAATGAGTTTTTTAACTGAAGTAGAAGCAATTACTGGAACTTTAACAGCTGATGAAAAAACAGATTTAAATGTTTTTTTACCAGAAGGAGTTAGGTTTATTACAAAAGCATTAATGCAAAATGATTCTATTGTACATCAATTAACTAAAAGTGTAGATGTTACTAATGGTAACGGATATAGTCTTGATAATGTTTTAAATATTACAGAAGTAGTAAGAAAAGATAATGATTCAGGTAATAATAAAAAAAGATTATGTCAAAGAATACCTAACATTAGAAAATATGATTTAAGTGATACAAACAGTATATATTTTACTAATAAATATGGACCTAAGTATTATATACAGAATGGAAAATTATTTATTTATCCAGATCCAACTGCTAGTGAATTTGGAGAATTGCAAGTTATTGAACCAGATAGCAGTGTTACACACAATCAGAATAGTGGCGATATAGATAATTTTCCTAAAGAGTATGAACGTGGGGTTATATTATATTCTGCTATGCAATGTATTAGAAAAAAAATGCATGATATAGTTGAGCCTAGTGTTGCAGGAAATACTACAGCTGGAGAATTAACTAAAATTGAAGCAGGTGATGTTGAACAAAATGCTGATAGATTAGATTATGATAAATGGTGGGATATGGTAGGAGATTATTTAGCAGATGAAGATGTAGAATTAGCTACAGCTATGTTAAATAATATAGCTTCTTATTTAGGAGCATATCAAACAGAATTAGGTTCTTCTAGCACGCAATATAATTGGCATGAATCTCAATATGTTAAATTGCAACAAGAATTAATACAATGGTTAGGTAGTTATATACCTATAGGTTCAGGAGGTGGAGAATGAAATTACAACAAATGATCGAATATGTACAAAAACATCACCCTGAATTATCAGAAAACGAAATTATTACATTGTGCAATCAAGCTCAAGATGAGTTTTGTGCTAGAACATTAATTTTAGATGGAGCTACAAAATTTAATACAGTTTCTGGACAAAGATTTTATGGATTAAAAGACGAAATCTTAGAAATAAAATCAGTTGATTTTAAAAACAAAGACGGTGATACTTATGAAATTAAAAGATTAGTAGGTAGACCAAAATATAGGGATATTGACTAATGGCAACTACAAATTATAGCAGAATTTATACTAATGCTACTAAACAGCATGTATGGTGGACTGAACGTGATTCTATTGGAATAGCTTTATTAGATTCATTAACAACAGAAAAAAATAGATTTAAATCACCAGATGGTGTATATGAAGTTACACTTTTTTATTATAAAAAACCAGATCCATTAAAAACTTTAGATACAGCTGGTGCTGACTTAACAGATGTTCCAGAAATACCAAGTCAGTTTCATCAGTACATAGTAGATAGAGCTATACAGCTAGGATATGAACAAAAAGGAGATCCTAATATGGCTGTATATTTTGAAAGAAAGTATGAAAAGGGAATTAAAGAAGGTAAAACGTTTGCTAACAGAGGAAGAATAAGTGGTTCTTTTCAAGTTAGACAACACGATATGTAAAGGAGAATGATATGCCAAAAGTAGCAGGAAAAAAATATTCTTACACTAAAGCTGGTAAAGCAGCAGCTAAAAAAGCTATGAATAAATTAAAGAAAAAAAAGAAGAAAAAATAATGGCTAATAATTGGATAAAAGGACAACTAGGATTACAGTTTTTTAATTCTGTAAATTCAACATTTGATGAAATGGTAGATGGATTTGCAGATGATATAAATGCTCAATATACTAATGAATCATTAATTACTAATCCTAGTTTTACTGATGATGCATCTGCTGAAACTAGAAAAGTAGCAGCAAATAGCATATACACAGATGTTCTTAATATATCTGATCCAAGTTTTACAAACATTGATATTGATACACACACTTATCAAAATCAATTAAATATTGACGAACCAAATTATAACGATGTGGGGATGAACGTATAATGGGTGGAAGTTTAACAAAACCAAATAGAATTAAGGACGTTTATACTAAATTAGTATTTTATGATAATGGTACTTTTAAGTATGATAACGGATCAGCTGATGTAAATATAACATCTGCTACAAATTTTAGTGGAGACACTAATTTAAACGAATTAGATGATACAAATCTAACAAGTCCACAAAATCATGCTCTATTAAAATATGATAGTAGTAGTGGTAAATGGATTGACGATAATAACGTATATGGAGGAGACTTTTAGTCTCATAGGAGAAAAAAATGGCAAATGTAATACAGATTAAAAAAAGTGCTTATGACGGCACTACGGCTCCTTCTGGAACAGGAGTAAATGCACAGTTAGCTTATGGAGAGTTAGGCTGGCTAAATAACAATGGATCTGCAGGTAAATTGTTTATTGGTGGTAAAGACAATAGTAATTCAGGATTTATTGTAGATATTCAACAAAATATTCTTAATGCAGCACCAACAGCAACAGCTCATGCTTCTGCACCAACTTTAGGTAAAGCAGGGTTTTTAAGTGAAAATTTTGAAGTTACTGCAGGTAAAGTAAAAATTAAAGATGGTGGTGTTATACTTGGAACTGAAACTACTGGTAATTATGTAGCAACAGCAGTTGCAGGTACTGCTATATCCGTAAGTGGATCTACTGGAAATGTAACAATTACAAATACAGGGGTAACTTCAGCAGTTGCTGGAGAAGGTATTGATGTATCTGGTGGTACAGGAGCAGTAACAATTAGTGCAGAAGATGCAACAGCATCTAACAAGGGTATTGCATCTTTTAATAGCACAAACTTTAGTGTATCAAGTGGAGCAGTAAGTATTGCAGCTGACGGTATTGAAGCTGGTGATATTGCAGACAATGCAGTTGTACTTGGTAATCTTGCAAATAGTTCTGTACCTACTGCAGCTTTAGCTAATAATGCAGTAAATGCAGATAAATTAGCAAACAACGCAGTAGATACTAATGCAATTCAAAATGATGCAGTAACTGCAGATAAAATTGCTAATAATATTACTTTAGCAGGAAATTGTGGAGTGTCAGGAAACTGGCTCATTGGCGGTACTTTAACTGTAGAAGGTGGTACAACTACTATTGAATCTACAACATTAACAGTAGAAGATAAAAACATTGTAGTAGCTAGTGATCAATCTGGTGATCCAACTACAGTAGCAGGAGTTCATGGTGCTGGATTAACAGTTGGTACAAACGCTAGTGCACCTAAAATTGAATGGATGAATTTAGATAGTACTGATTATTTTCAAGTTACTAATGGTAATTTTAAAGCAACATTAGAAAGCTCTACTATAGATTGTGGTAGTTATTCATAAGGAGTTAAATGTCTAACATAATCAAAATTAAACGTGGGTCTAGTGTACCCTCTAGTAGTGATTTACAGCATTATGAGTTAGGATATAGGACAGGTACAACTGAACTATATATTAACGATGGTGGCACATATCGTCAATTAGGCGGTGGTGCAACTACATCTGGATCTAACAATCAATTACTTACTGACGATGGTTCTGGTAGTATTACTTCTGAATCTAATCTTACTTTTGATGGAGATTTCAAAGTCACTGGAACTGGTAATAGCACTTTTGAAACTGTAGATTTTCATGGAAGTAATGGTTATTTATTGCTATCAGGAACTTCC
>CEQY01201767.1_pt1 | contig 24626 bp, 21 predicted proteins | sample 361391 | NCBI WGS metagenome assembly CEQY01 (sample SAMEA2621075, study PRJEB7988) | marine metagenome | isolation source: saline water (ENVO:00002010), including | reverse complement strand
CCAAACTTTCCAATTCTTTTAAGTGAGCAGCCTATCGTAAAATGTTCGTTTTCAAGTCCATCTATGGAAATCGCATTTCTTGAGCAGGTATAATCAATTAAAGTTTTAGGTTTTTTTAATCCTTTGGGTTTTAAAGTCAGTGAAGCAAATTCAACTCCTTGAAAATAAAGATAGGCTTTATCTTTTTCATAAAGAGAAACATAAATCTCAGCAAAAGCTTTTTCATCGTTGCCTTGAAAGTTATAAATTTTATCTTTGTATTTAAGACTTAATTTACTTGTCTCAGTATTCAAGAAAAGCTTTAAACGTGCACGAGGAATAAGGAGATTTTCTCTCACCCTAATCCATTCAATTGATCCTTCATCAATGAATGCTTTTATTAATTTTGCATTAGAATTTTTATCTTTGTATTGGATGACAATTTGATAATCTTTCGCCTCTAGATCGATTCTTTTTTCCCCCAGCGGAGCATCTTCAATATTGATTGATGCATAAGCCGAGCAGAGATACAAAAAGGCGAAAAATATTTTCATCAGATAGTTTTAATATCAACGACCAGTTTTTGTCCAGGGTATATTCTAGAGCGATTCATATTATTGAGATCTTTCAAGTGACTGATGCTCTTTTTATACTTTCTTGCAATAGAGTAGAGGGCTTCACCCTTTTTTACTGTATGGAGAGCTTTTGTATGTGCCGGCACTTTGAGTTTCTGGCCAATTAGTAAAGCTGATCGGCGCATTTGGTTCATTTTTTTAAGGGTTTGGATTCTTGTGTTAAAAAGTTTTGAAAGTCGAGATAAATGATCGCCTTTTTTTACTACATAAGAATAATAAACAACTGATTTGTCTCTTTGATCTAGCTTAAGCTTTTGACCTACATAAATCATACTTCCCTTGATATTATTCAGGCTTTTTATACGAGAGACACTTGTGTTATATCTTTTAGCGATTGAGATCAAAGATTCATTTTTTCTCACTCTGTGAATCTTGGGGTTTAATATTTTTTGACTTGCAACTTTACGTACTTCTCTTGTTTGAGCGCTTGGATTAATTTTAATCGTATTTGAAGCTGCGGATACATTTGTAGGCAAGTAGAGCTCAAACCCCTTGCGACTCACATAGGGAATAGTGTTTGTTCGTAAATCATGGTTGAGTGACTTAATAGCTGAAGTTGTGGTTTTAAGTTTTTTAGCCAGATTGTGAATACTCGTTCTATGAGAGATTTGAAAACTCTTCACATTGTCATAAAACCTAGAGTCCACATGAGGAACTTTGATATTGTGCTGTTTTCTTCTTGCATCTATATTCATGGCCGCAATAATTTTTGGCACATAATTTCGAGTCTCTTTTGGAAGTATTTTTCTTTTGCTTAACTCGTAAAAGTCTCGAGTGTTGGCCCCGCGAATTCGCCTAATGACGCCATACTCTCCAGCATTATAAGCACTAAGGGCTAGCTCCCAAGAACCAAAAATATTATAGAGATCTTGGAAATAAAGAGCAGCGGCTTCAGTGGATTTATAGATATTTTTTCTCTCATCAACGTAGCGGTTGACCTTAAGGCCATATCTTTTTGCAGTACCTTTAATGAATTGCCATGGACCCACGGCCCCAGCATGACTTCTCGCATGGTTTTTATAACCACTTTCAATAAGACCTACATAAAATAAATCTTCTGGAAGATTATGTTTTTTAAAAATTTTAGTAATGGTGTTTTTATATTTTTGTCCATTTTTTAGAAAAATTTCAAAAGTTCTTTTTCCATTAGTTGTAAAATATTTTTCCCACATTTTTATTTTTTTATGTTCTTTCGTTTGGAGAAAAAAACTTCTTGCTGGAGCGGGAGCTTTTTCTGTATCAATGACAGACTGCAGTGATCTTTTCTGTGTTTCATCTTTAAAGCTATTAATTTGCTGAGTGGGTGTTTTATGAGTCTTCTGATAACGGTAATTTGGTTTGATGCCTGCACAACTAGTTAGGGTAAGTAGGATACAAATTCCTAGCAATAACGCGTTTTTTTTCATTCCATTCTCCATACATTTAGACAATTCTTATTTTAACAGTTTTTGAGTATTTAGCCGGAGGATGGAAAATTTGACCCTGTGCTGAAAAATATTTCTTGAGCATTAGTTGATTGCTTAAGTCTTTTAATCTACACTAATTCAACTCAATATTATTAGATACTTGGAATTTACAATGAAACTACTTAGCACATTTATTATTGTCTTTATTTTTAGTTGCTCTCACACTTCAGAAATCAGAAAAGCATCTTTGATTTCTGGTAAAAAACAATCTCAATACGAAGCACGCGCCAAAAATTATATGATTTCTACTCAAGGTCATTTCACCACTCAAGCAGCGAAATATGCCATAGATCAAGGAGGGAATATTTTTGATGCGGCCACAGCAGCTTCTTTTGCTATTTCTGTTGAAAGACCACATTCAACAGGTATCGGTGGGGGTGGCTTTATGATTCTCAATCACGCTAAGTCTCAAAATGTTGAAGCTTTTGATTTTCGAGAAATGGCACCCAGCCGTGCCCATAGCAAAATGTTTCTTGATAAAAACGGCAAACAAATCACGGAGAAGTCACTCACAGGTCCTTATGCCTCTGGTGTCCCTGGTCTCGTTGCAGGAGTTCTTGAAGTTCAAAAAAAGTATGGAAAACTTCCTCTGAGTATAGTGATGAAGCCGGCCATTGATTTAGCTGAAAATGGTTTTGAGATTTATCCGGCCCTTGCCCGTGCGCTGGAAGCAAAGTCAGAGAAGTTATGTAAATTCCCGGCGAGTAAAAAAATCTTTCTCAATGATAATTGTAGTCCAAAAAAAGCAGGGGAGAGACTTTTCCAAAAAGATCTGGCTCAGACTTTAAGAATCATAGCCAAAAAAGGTCGAGAGGGGTTTTATGCAGGTGAAGTTGCCCAAAAAATAGTTTCCTCACAAAAAAAATACCAAGGTTTAATCACTTTATCAGATTTAAAAAACTACCAGGTTAAGATGAGAGAGCCAGTGGTAGGCACGTTTAGAGGGAATAAAGTTGTTTCTATGCCTCCTCCAAGTTCCGGGGGAACGCATGTGATCCAAATCTTAAATATTCTGGAAAGTTTTCCCCTCAAAGAGCTAGGACCCCAGTCAGCTGAAGCGATTCATCTAACGGCAAGTGCTATGCAAATCGCCTTTGCTGATAGAGCTGCTTATCTTGGGGACAGTGATTATGCAGATGTGCCTATAAAAACTCTTATATCAAAAAAATATGCCAACGCTTTGGCCAAAAAAATTCCAAGAAATAAAGCTTTAAGTTCAAAAGATTTTCCTATCAGCTTTGATAAGATTCTGAGCGAGCCTGATCATACCACTCATTTCACCATTATGGATGGTGAAGGTAATGTGGTGACATCAACTCAGACCATCAACGGTTGGTTTGGATCAAGTTTGGTAGCCGCAGGGACTGGAATCGTCATGAATAATGAAATGGATGATTTTGCAAGTCATGTTGGCGGCGTGAACTTATTTGGGGCCATCGGAGGGAAGAATAATTTAGTAGAGCCAGGGAAAAGACCCCTTAGTTCTATGAGCCCGAGTATCGTTTATAATAAAAAAGGTGAGCCCATATTGGCCTTAGGCACACCGAGTGGCACGCGTATTCTTACTTGTGTGATGCAAACCATCCTCAATTATATTGAACATGATATGCCTCTATGGGATGCGGTTTCGGCCACTCGAATTCACCATCAATGGCAGCCAGAAGAAATTCGGGTAGGACCTCCAGGATTTGATAAATCAGTAGAAGAAAAATTAAAAAAGATGGGGCATAAGCTTAATCATAAAAGTTTAGGATGTTCTATCCAAGCTATCGCTCGTTATCAAGATCAAACTCTTCACGGTGTCAGTGATCCTAGGGGCGAAGGTTCAAGTGTTGGGTTTTAATTATTAGTTAAGAGGATTTCATGAGCACAAATAATACTCATCTAAAAGAATTTACATTTTTGGCCGTGGCCATTGGTATTGTTATCGCCATTATTATGACAGCGGCTAATGTGTACCTCGGTTTATATGCAGGCATGACCGTTTCTGCATCTATACCAGCAGCAGTCATCGCGATGGGAGTTTTTAAAGGAGTTCTTAGACGTGACTCTTTATTAGAATCTAATATCGTCCAAACCATGGCCAGTGCAGGAGAGTCTCTAGCGGCTGGTATTATCTTTACTCTCCCAGCACTCGTGATCATTGGTGTGTGGAAAGATTTTGCTTTTTGGCCCACCACTTTAATTGCTATCGCTGGTGGACTGCTCGGTATTATCTTTATGATTCCTCTCAGGCGTGCTCTTATCCAAAATGAAGAAGATCTTACTTATCCAGAAGGAGTCGCATGTGCAGCTGTTTTGAGTACGGGAAGTGCTAAAGAGGGTATGGAAGGATTTAAAACGATTCTTAAAGGACTCTTCTTTGGAGGTGCCTTTAAGGTTATGAGTAGTGGCTTTAAGTTATTTAATGGAACTGTAGAATTTGCTACGAAACTCAATTCTAAAACTCTTTTTTTTGGCTTTGATGTTTCAGCGGCATTGCTTGCTGTGGGCTATATTGTCAATTTACATGTGGCCACTCTCGTATTTATGGGTGGTGCCCTTGGCTTTTTTGTGGCCATACCACTTTTGGGAACACCGGTGGAATTTGCAGATCTATCAGCAATAGATTTGGCCTGGACTCTCTGGTCAACTCAAGTTCGCTATTTGGGAGTGGGGGCCATGATTGTAGGTGGGGTTTGGTCTATTATCTCTGTTCGCCAAGGAATTGTAGCGGGAGTAAGTGGATTAAAAAATATGCAAACCTCAACCCAAGTTTCAAGAACTGAAAAAGACCTGCCCTTATGGGGGATGATGACTGTTTTAGTGCTTTGCTTTGTCATCATGATAGGTCTTTATAACTATCTTATCGGTGATACGACGATTACTATCTTTACTACGATACTGATGATCATCTGTTCTTTTTTATTTGTAGCGGTTTCAAGTTATATCGTGGGACTCGTTGGAAGTTCAAATAATCCAGTTTCAGGGATGACGATTTCAGCGCTGCTTGTCAGTGGGGCTTTATTTTTAGTGCTAGGTTTTAAAGGTGACTCTGCTATCTTGGCCACCTTGGGGGTCGCTGCTGTGGTTTGTTGTGCCGCTTGTACTGCTGGTGATTGTTCGCAAGATCTAAAAACAGGTTATATTATTGGCTCTACTCCTCGTGCTCAGCAGTTCGCTCAAATTATAGGTGTGATCATTCCAGCTTTTGTAATTGCCCCGGTGTTAACATTACTCCATGAAACAGAAGGAATAGGGGAAGGTTTAAAAGCCCCCCAAGCATCACTTTTTGCGGCCATAACTCGGGCCATGTTTGATGAAGGCAATATCGCTACTCATATGGTTATTTATGGCGCCATTTTGGGGATACTCGTTATTTTAATTGACGCAATATTTTTAAGAAATAAAAAGTTTAGGCTCCATCTCATGCCACTAGCAGTAGGAATTTATCTTCCCGTCACCCTAGCTATTCCTATTTTCTTTGGGGGTTTGATTCGTTTTATTGTTTCAAGAAAGCGCCAAGAGGTAGAAGAAGGTAAAGATAAAGGAGTCTTACTTAGCTCAGGTTTTATTGCGGGGGAAGCCATTATGGGTGTTTTGTTGGCCATTTTGGTTTATGTGATGAACGACAGTTCTTTTCTGGCAGTCAAAGGGCTTAACCCTATTTTGCGTGAAGTGTTATCAATTGTTGGGTTTATGGCGCTGGCCTCATATCTTTTTAGACTTGCGCGAAAAAACTAACGAAAACGCTAGTTTTATCACTCTATTTAGTGTTAAATAGGTGTTTTGAAAATGACGAAATACCCCATGGGAACTGAATGAATAAAAGAATTGTCATCACAGGTATTGGGCTAACAAGCCCGATTGGTAACAATCTAAGTGAATTCCGAAAAAACTTACTAGAAGCGAAAAGTGGAGTGCGTGAAGCCGAGATTAGATATATGGGCAAGCGACCTGCTGGTTTTTGCGAATTCGATGAGTTTAAATATCAAAAAAAGAAAACAAGACGTAGAGGAACCCGAGCAGGATCTATTGCTATTTATTGTGCTAATGAAGCTATTGTTGACGCGGGACTTAATCTTAATGAAGTTGATAAAGATAAACTCGGGGTTTTCATAGGCCTTACAGAACATGGCAATGTTGAAACCGAAGAAGAGATTTTTCAACTGCATCAAAACGATCTTGATTATAATTTATGGTCTATTCATCATAACCCGCGCACTGTTGCCAATTCACCTGCGGGAGAAGTGACTCTTAATCTTGGTATAAGCGGGCCTCATTTTACTATTGGTTCCGCCTGCGCTGGTGGAAACATGGGTCTTATTCAAGGGGTGCAACAAATTCTCTTAGGAGAAGTGGATCATGCTCTTTGCGGTGGAGTCAGTGAATCTCCTGCCACTTTTGGAATCTTTGCGGCTTTTAATGCCCAAGGAGCTCTCGGAAGCCATGAAGATGTCACACGGGCTTCAAGACCTCTTTGTAAATCTCGTAACGGGATAGTGATTGCAGAGGGGGGGTGTCTCTATCACATAGAAACCCTAGAGAGTGCTGAGAAAAGAGGCGCAAAAATCTACGGTGAAATTCTTGGTTATGCTTATAATTCTGATGCCAGTGATTTTGTTCTTCCGAATAGTGAAAGACAGATTCAATGTATGCACAAAGCTTTGAAGCTTGCTAATCTTAAAGCAGAAGAAGTTGATATCGTTAATCTTCATGCTACCGGGACAGTGATGGGAGATATCAATGAAGTTAAGGCCGTCAAAGCCGTATTTGAAAATGACAAGACCCACGTTAATTTCACTAAAGGACATATTGGACATGCTATGGGAGCTGCGGGAGCACTAGAGCTTGCCGGAAATCTTCCTAGTTTTGAAGATGGTCTCGTTCACCCTGGAATCAATGTCGAAGAGCTTGATCCTGAATGTGCGATGAAAAATTTAGTTATTAATAAGGCCATTGAAACCAATGATATCGATGTGGTTTTAAACAACTCGTTTGGTATGCTAGGTATTAATTCATCTGTAATAATAAAAAAAATATAAGAGGTAGATATGAGTGAAGAAAATGTAAAAAATATTGTTCTTGAGATAATCGCAGACGTAGCACCTGATGAGGAGCTTGATGGGTTAAATCCTGCTGAATCTCTCAGAGACCAACTTGATCTCGACTCTATGGATTTTCTAGACATCGTCATGGAGCTAAGAAAAAGACATAAAGTTGAAGTCCCTAGCGAAGATTACCCACAATTAGCGACTCTTAATAGTTGTGTGGCGTACTTGACTCCAAAATTTGCTTAGAAAAAAATGTCCCAAAGCCTTGATGCTATTGTTATAGGAGCAGGAATGTCTGGTCTGGCAGCAGGTTTGCGTCTGGCCATGTTCGATAAAAAAGTTGTCTTGCTCGAAGCCCACAGTATAAGCGGTGGGCTCAATTCTTATTACTCACGCAAAGTTAAAGAGACAAAAGAAAAAATCCCTTTCGATGTAGGTCTGCATGCCTTGACCAACTTTGCTGAAAAGGGAGAGCGAAAAAAACCACTCACTAAAATGCTCAAGCAATTGCGTCTTCCTTATGATTCTTTAGAGCTAAGTGAGCAGACTTTTTCTCAAATCCAATTTAAGTCAGCGAGTCTAAAATTCTCTAATGATTTTAAATTATTAGAAGAAGAAGTGAGGAGAGTTTTTCCCAGTGAAATTGATTCATTTAGAAAATTTGTAAAACATATTGAAGAGTTTAATGATCTCGATCTTAATCTAGAATACACTTCTGCAAGATCAGTCTTATCACAATATTTTAAAGAAGAGCTTTTAAGTGAAATGCTGATTGCACCCCTCCTCATATATGGATCAGCGTGGGAGCATGACATGGATTTTGCTCAATTTGTGACCATGTTTAAGTCCATATATTTTGAAGGCTTCGCAAGACCTAAAGGTGGAGTAAGAACCATTCTTGAATTGTTATTAGAAAAAGCCGAAAAAGTAGGACTCGAAATAAGATTCAAAACACCAGTAAAAAAAATTCTTGTTGAAAATAATCAGGCCATAGGTGTGGAGCTTAAAAAAGGTGAGGTGCTTCGCGCAAAACAGATCTATTCCTCAGCAGGCCTACCTGAAACATATGCCCTCATTAATAACGAAAATGATAATCATCCCATTGGAAAACTTTCATTCATGGAGAGTATTCTGGTTACAGAAGATAAGTCTTTTTTAAAAGACAACCCAGCGACCATCATTTTTTATAATGATTTTGATAGATATTCATATAAAAAACCAAATGAGCTCTTTGACTCAAGCTCTGCGGTATTTTGTTTGCCTGATAATTATGACCGCGACCTTACCTCTGGCCATGGACTTATTAGAGTCACTTATATGGCGAATTTTAATGCTTGGTCAGAGTTAAAAGAAAACTCTAAGAAGACTTACAAAGAGATGAAACAAAGCGTTTTTGATGAAGCTCATGCTTTATCTCAAAAGTTACTCGGTCAGGATAAACTTAATCTTATCTTGCACGATGTTTTTTCACCCACGACTATAAAAAAGTACACCTCTCACTTTGAAGGTACTGTTTACGGTAGTCCCAAGAAAACCAGAGACGGTAAATCCGATTATAAAAACCTATTTATCATTGGAACCGATCAAGGCTTTTTGGGGATCGTAGGAAGTCTTCTCAGTGGGATTTCAATGGCCAATTTTCATGGGTTAATGGAGGGGGAATGAATTATTCTCAAGTTTATTTAGAAGCCATTAGTCATTGTGATCCTGACCATTTTCTGACAAGTGAGCAAATAGAAAATGATTTATCTGAGATGTATCACAGGCTAAAACTTCCCTTTGGGCGCATTGAAATGCAAACAGGAATCCAATCCAGAGGGGTTTATGATAATAAAATGCCAAGTGATATAGCAACTCAAGCGGCCCTGAATCTGTTTGAGACTTCAGAGATAAAAAAAGAAGAAGTCGATCTGCTTATTTTTGCCTCAGTCTGTCGGGACTTTTTAGAGCCGTCTACCGCAAGTGTCGTGCATAGTCAGCTCGGATTGCGCAGTGATTGCTTGTCCTTTGACCTCTCAAATGCTTGCCTAGGTATGTTGAGTGCTATTGAAATTGCGGCCCATGGTATAGAGAGTGGAGCCTATAGGAAAGTTCTTATTGTCACAGGAGAGAACGCAACTCCTCTTATTCACAACACCATTGAAACACTCAGAAATGATCCAAGCTTCACGCGAAAAACCATTAAGAAATACTTTGCAAATTTTACTATTGGCTCTGCTGGTGTTGCTATGATCATCGGTAATAGTGAGAATAGTCTAGCTCAAATAAAAAAGTCTCAGTCTTTAAGTGACACCTCAGCTCACAAACTTTGTCAGGGGAGCGGGGATATGAACGCCCTTGTGATGGAGACGGAATCAGAAGAATTAAAAGAGCGGGGAGTGGCCCTGGCCAGAGAGAATTGGCTTAAGTTTAATCAGGAAAATATTGAGTGGAATAAATTTATTTGCCATCAAGTGGGAATTCATCACCGAGAATATTTATACCATTCCTTAGAACTCGATCAACAAAAAGATCTTTCAAGTTTTGAGAGATATGGAAACACTGGCTCAGCTGCACTTCCTATAACATTAAGCTTAGCGAGTCAAAACGCCCAATTTCAATCAGGTGATAATATCGCTTTACTGGGTATTGGAAGTGGATTGCATACCAGTATGATGAGGCTAATATGGAATTAGAGCTTAAATCACTTTACCCTTTCCAATCAAATTTTCTTCAAGTGGGTGATTATAATCTTCACTATGTTGATGAAGGTCAGGGAGAATGTATCGTCTTGGTTCACGGTAATCCAACGTGGTCTTTTTACTATCGCAATATAATTAAAGAGTTATCAAAAACTCATAGAGTGATTGCTATCGATCATATGGGATGTGGACTTTCAGATAAACCAGCTGAATATAATTATACTTTAGAGCAACGAGTAAAAGACCTGAGCTCGCTTATAAAATTTCTAGAGCTCAAAAAATACTCTCTCATGGTTCATGATTGGGGCGGGGCTATTGGCCTGGGTCATGCTGTTGACCATATTGATGAAGTCGATAAGTTAATCATCCTCAATACAGCTGCTTTTAGATCCAAGAGTATTCCATGGCAGATTTCACTTTGCAAAGCTCCCGTGATTGGTCCTTTTATAGTGAAGTATTTTAATGCTTTTGCCTATCCGGCGACATTTATGACCACAGAAAAAAAGCTCTCACCCCAGGTTAAAAAAGGCTATCTTCTGCCTTACTCTTCACCGAAGAAAAGAATTGCCATAAGCGAGTTTGTACAAGATATACCTCTTGAAGAGGGTCATCGCTCCTATGAGACGTTAAAGGCTATCGAAGAAAAACTTCCCCTTTTAAAGCAAAGAAAGCTTATTTTATGGGGAGGCAAGGACTTTTGCTTTCATGATGAATTCTTTGTGAGATGGCAAGAGATTTACCCTGAAGCTGAATATGAATATTTTAAAAATGCCGGGCATTATGTTCTGGAAGATGCTCGAGAAGAAATCATACCTAGAGTCCAGAAATTTTTAAGTCTATGAAAAATGTTTCTGAATTTATTACTCAGCAAGCTGATAAACTTCCTCATAAAAAGGCCATAGGCTTTCCCAAGAAAATGCGATCTGGTTTTGATTACCAGTTCTATACTTTTATTGAACTAGAACAAAGAATAAATGCTCTGGCCTATAAGCTTACTGAGCTGGGGGTGAAGCCTCAAGATAAAGTGCTTTTTTTTATAAAACCTAACCTCGATTTCTGTGCTATTACCTTCGCTTTGTTTCGAGTGGGAGCTATTCCCGTCTTCATCGATCCAGGGATGAAGAAGAAATATTTTTTTCGCTGTCTCAAAGAACTTAATCCAGAAGTACTCATTGGTATACCGAAAGCTTTAATGATGAGTCAGTTATTCTTTCCTTATTTTAAATCCATTAAACTTAAAATCGCGAGCACTGAGAAAAGCTTTTTAGGAAAACCTCTGTTAGAGAACCTTAAAATTTCCACTCAAAGCTACCCACCTTATCACGCTAAAAACCACGAGCTTGCAGCTATCCTATACACCTCAGGGGGAACGGGTAAGCCTAAAGGGGTAGAGTACACTCATGATATATTTATCTCTCAGACTCAAATGTTACAAAAAGAATTTTCTCTCACCAGTGATGATTGTGACATCCCGGGTTTTCCGCTTTTTTCTTTTTTCACCTTAAGCATGGGGATGACCAGTGTGATTCCTCACATGGATGCTGCCAAACCAGCTCAAGCGAATCCCAAATATCTTTATCAAAATATAAAAGATAATAAAGCTTCATTTGTTGCGGGCTCTCCGGCCATATGGAGTTTATTGGCCGAATATTGTTATAAATATAATCTCACTCTTCCTAGTGTAAAATATATGGTGATGTTTGGTGCTCCAGTCGATAAAAAAATCCATGAGTATTTTGCAAAAATTCTTCCTCATGGCACCACTTTTACTCCTTATGGGGCCACTGAATGTTTACCTGTGGCCAATATTTCTGGGAAAGAATTACTGAGTGGTTTATTTGAAAAAACAAAAGAAGGGGCAGGTATTTGTATCGGAAAACCTCTTGCTGGAGTTGAAGTGGCCGTGGTCAAAATGAATGAAGAAAAAGTTGTTGAATTAGATTCATCAATTGGCGAAATCATAGTGCATTCACCAAATGTAACGAGAGCTTATTACCAGGATAAAGAGTCTACTGAAGCGTCTAAGTTAATCTATAAAGATAAGCTCTGGCATCGTATGGGTGATATGGGATATTTTGATCAAGAAAAGAAACTATGGTTCTGTGGCAGATTAAAACATGCCTTTGAATTTCAAGGTCATAAGGTCTACCCAGTACAAATAGAACAAATACTTAATCAGCACCCTAAAATTCAAAGATGTGCATTAGTTTATTCTCATAAGCTTAAGCAACCTTGCCTTTTTATAGTTGTCACAAAGAATGTTCAACTTCTTAAGGCAGAGGTTTTCTCATTTATTAAAGAAAAGCAATTAGACTACTTGGTAAAGAATATAAGATTTGTATCAGCATTACCCGTGGATACACGACATAATATAAAAATCGATAGGATTAAGTTGGCCCATGAGCACTAAAATGAATTTTCTTGTCACAGGTGGTGGTGGATTTTTAGGTCTTGAAATAGTTAAAGAGCTTCTTGCAAGAGGACATTTGGTGACTTCACTTGCTAGAAATGAATACACTGCGCTGAAATCCCTTGAGGTGCCTCAAGTAAAATGTGACTTGAGTGATTTCAATCAAGTTGAGAAAATAAATTTTTCTGAGTTTAATGGTGTCTTTCATGTCGCAGCGAAAGCAGGTGTCTGGGGAAAAAAAGATGAGTATATGCGGATTAATTTTTTAGGCACTAAAAATTTAATGACAGCGGCGAAAAAAGCAAAGCTTAAATATATGGTGTATACTTCCACTCCTAGTGTTGTCTTTGAAAAAGATAGTATTTTGGGTGGAGATGAAAGCTTACCCTATGCTCAAAAATATTATACACATTATGCTTATTCAAAAAAATGCGCAGAAGATTTTTTTATAAATACTCTTACTGATGATTTTCAAGGTTTATCTCTGAGACCACATCTTATCTGGGGAGAAGATGACCCACACATCGTTCCAAGACTCTTGGAACGGGCCCAAGCCGGGCAATTAAAGATTATTGGAGACGGAAAAAACTTAGTGGATATAATTTATGTGAAAAATGCTGCCATCGCTCATGTGGACGCCATGCTGGCCCTCATGAAAAATAAGAAGCTTAATAAGCAATGTTACTTTGTAGGTCAAGAAAAGCCCGTTTATTTATGGGATTTTATCAATAGTATTTTAGAGCTCAATAATCTCTCACCGGTACAAAACAAAGTCTCATACAAGGCAGCTTTTTTCATAGGTTTCATCTTAGAAAAAATTTATCAAATTTTTGGCCTCTCTGGTGAACCTAAAATGACCAGATTTACCGCTATGCAATTAGCGAAATCTCATTATTTTTCCCATGAAAAAGCAAAGAGAGATTTTAACTACCAAATTCACTATACAACTGAACAAGCTTTACTTAAAACCTTTACTAACTGACCTACCACTATGGGGGGAAGTTTTTCCAAAATAAGAACTTAATATCCTTCAATCATTTAGGATGTTGCAATATTTTCAATAATTTAGAGATATTCTTTGAAGACCGAATTTGCAATTGAGTTAACATGAAAAGAAACTGCCCAAATACTCAATGTCATTCACCAAAAATTATTAAATATGGTCACTATTTCAGACATAACGATTCTCGCCGAATTCAGCGCTTTAAATGTATGGCTTGTAGCAAACAATTTAGTACGAGTACTGGGACGTTAGAGTTTGGACAAAAAAAGAGAAGAGTAAATTACTTGCTCATGAAATTATTTGCAGCAAAAGTCTCTCAAAGACGTGCAGCTAAGATAGCTGGTGTGAATAAGGTTACAGTACAAAGAAAGTTTGATTATTGGTCAAAAAAAGCAGCTATAAAAAATAAACGATTTCGTGAGAAGTTATCAGCTTCTAAAGCAAGACATATTCAATTTGATGATCTCATCACCAAAGAAAAAACAAAATTAAAACCACTCTCAATCACAGTCGTTTGTGATGCTGACAGAAGATATATTTTGTATGCATCCCCCTGCCAAATTTCCTCGTTTGGCCATCTTTCAGAATTATCAAAAAAGAAATATGGTCCACGAAAATCTTTTTATAATGAAAATCTAGAACATGTTTTTCAAACGATCAAATCAACTATAGCTTCCACAGCTTTGATAGAGTCTGATGAGCATAAAAACTATAAACCGATGGTAAATCAGTACTTTCCACTGAGTACTTATTTACAATATAAAAGCGAGCGGGGATGTATTGCAGGACAGGGAGAACTTAAAAAAGCAATTTATGATCCACTTTACGGGATTAATCATACACTTGCTATGCTACGAGATGGAATAAGCACATTGGTTAGAAGAACATGGTGTACAACACAAGACCCTGTTCGACTAAAGGGACATTTAGAAATTTTTACTTATTATTATAACCAGATCTACTTAGGAGGTTTACCCTCAGGGTAGTAGGTCGGTTTCTAAAGATCTTTAGCAAAGTTTTTCACAATTTTTTGATCAAAATAATTTGAGCTCATACCAGCGTCGACCACAATTGTTTCTGCATTTATTCCGCTGGACTTCTCAGAGAGTAAAAAACAAATTGTGTTAGCGACTTCCTGGGTATGTAAGGTTTCTTGGCGCAACGTAAGAGCTTCAGCATAAAGAAAATTTTCAATATAGTTAGGTATACCGGCAGAAGCGGAGGTTTTTAGAGGACCACTGCTGACACAGTTGACTCGAATTTTTTTTATCTCACTCAGGGATTTGGCCAAATAACAGACTGATGTTTCGAGCATCGCTTTAATAGGTCCAAGGTAACCATAGCTTGTCGCTTTTGTATTAGAGATGCCTACTGTTACAAGTGAGGAGTTGTCTTTTAAAGAAGGAAGACAAGCTTGGGCAAATTGATTAAGTGAAAAACAACTGATATGGGCCGCTTGCATAAAATCTTCTAAACTTGTTTCATGGTACTTTGAGCGCTCGGGGTTAAAATTGGCATAGGCCATGGAGTGCAAGATACCTGAGAGTTCAATCTTATTTTGTTTTAAATAGGAAGTTAATTGTTCAAAATGCTCTTTGTTTTCAACATCACAAATAATGATTTGTGAGTCTGGAAATAATTTTTGCACTTTTGTTTTATGTTCTTCAGTTTGCACCGTGAAGACAGTGATGGCCCCCAGCTCACTAAGAGTTTTAGCACTAAAATAAGCGACACTTTTTTTATTGGCCACTCCAGTGATGAGATAAGTTTGTCCAGTGAAGTCAAGCATGGCCATCTCCTACCAGAGCGACTGAAAATTCTATGATCAGAACTTTTTGCTTATCTTGGTTTAACACAACGGATTTAAAGAATGCAGCATTGGCAATGCGTTCAACTAAAGTCGTCGTGCTGATTATTTTATCCTCTGGTTTGACAAGATTTTTAAACTTAGCAGACTGAACTCGGCTCACAACTGCGAGCTGGTTATTAATGCCACCTTCATTTTTGGCAATAAAAGCAGCAGCGGTTTGAAAGCAATGTTCGTTGAGTATGACACCAGGGACGATAGGGTTACTAGGGAAGTGACCTTGAAAAAAATCTAGCTCAGGCGTGAAGGTCATCTCTGATTTTATAGTCTGCGCATCCACTTCCAAGATATGGTCAATAAAAAGAAAGGGCTCTCTTTGAGGTATGAGTTCTTTAATATTCACTAAAGACCACCAGAAATATCCAAGCTCGCACCTGTAATATAGCTTGCATTTTTATGGGCCAGGAATAATACAGCGTGTGCTACTTCTCGAACGGAACCAAATCTCTTCATAGGAACTTGATCTTTGTATTCTTTAACCAGTTTTTCATCTAAATCCGAAATAAGCTCTGTTTCTATAAAACCGGGGCATACGTTATTGATCGTAATTTTTCGTTTAGCCACTTCTTTACTGACTGATTTACTGTAGGCGATTTGTCCCGCTTTAGAGGCTGCGTAGTTGGCCTGTCCCGGCAGTCCAAGCTTTTCGCCAATACTAGATATATTTATGATTCTTCCATAGCGTTTTTTCATCATGGCCATAATGGCGTGCTTTGACATCAGGTAAGTTCCCTTCAGGTTGATATCAAGAACCTTATCCCATTCCTCTTCTGTCATGGCCACGGCCAAATTATCTTGTCTGACTCCTGAGTTGTTGACGAGCACATGAATTTCATCATTATGACCCATAACCTTTTCAAAAAATGCTTCACATTCTTTTTCACTGGCCACATTAAATTTTGCAAGATGGAGATGGCTTGAAAGCTCACCTAGTTCTGATTTAAAACTTTCAGCCGCTTGATCATTATGAGCATAAGTTGCATATACCGTAGCCCCTTCATTGAGAAACGCTTCCGTAATTCCTCGTCCTATCCCACGGGTCCCACCGGTTACAATGACGACTTGGTTGGCAAATTGCATATTTTATCCTTCTTTATCTTGATTATATAAAAAGCTTTCTATTTCATTGGATTGAATGACTCCATAATTAGCAGCCCCGAGCCAACCACTCATAATAATTCCAACACTTCCAGCATGAAAAACTCCCGGAAGTTTTTTATGTAAATTCATACTGACGGAAAGGCCTTCAAACTTAGTCCCAAAAGAAGAGCCATTTTCATGATGAGTGTATTTCTTTATGGTTTTAGGAGTAGCAGCATCGATGAAATCAATTTTATCTCTGATATCAGGAACAAATTTTTCAAGAGCTTCTATGGTTTCCTTAATCATTTTCTCTTTTTCTTTGGCATATTCTTCTTCTGAGAGCTGGGCCCAATCATCCCAGTTCGCATTGGTGGAAGAAACAATAGCGTATTTCTCTTCTTGGTCAAAGGGTCTCCCTTCGGGGTAATACACACTAAAAGTTCGTGAAGTGATATTTTTATCAAGAAGCGCTTGAGTATTAAAAGTCGGATAGGTTGATGTGAAGACCAGGTCCCCAATAGGTTTAATCTTCTCACCCGGTTTGATTCCTATATAAACTTGGCATGATGAACTATTTAATCTTACCTTTTTGGCTTCTTCTACATAGTCTGAGGGTAGGTATTCAGAGCCGATGAGTTTAGTGATAGTGGTTTTGATATTGGCATTGGATAAAACGGCACGAGCTGGAATAAGCTCTCCTTTGAAACGGACCCCTTTGACCACACCCTTTTCCACCACAATCTCATCTATTTTTGCATGTTTCCTGATATCAACATTATTGGCCAACAGCTCTTTTTGCATCAATTTAATTAAATGATCTGTCCCACCAGAAAAAGTATACACTCCCTTTTTCATAAAATTGGAAAAAACAATGCCATAGCTTATCGCAGGGTCATCAAGAGTTGAGCCATTCGCATAAACAATGGGTTCCATAAGAAAACGAACGATGTCGTTTCGACCAGGAAAAAATTTTTCAAATAATTCAGCGTTGGTCATCTGCTGATCATCGTAAAAGTTCATGGCTTCAATATAGTTATAAAAAGAGTTGATTTGTTCTAAGGGGACTTTGAAATGTTCATTTAACTTTTGGGTAAAGTCTTCTCGAGTAAAACTTGACTGTATTTGATACTGGGGGTTCACAAATCGAACATCTTTAAGTTGAACAATAAGATCGGCAATTTCTTTATTCCAATATTTTCGACATGTTTTCTTCATCCCAAAGGGAAAGCCATGGAGGGAAATATCAAAAACATGCTTTTTACCGGCCCGATAAAACCACGTGGCAAAACCACCGAGTTTGTTATGAGCTTCAAGTAAGAGCACACTTCTTCCATTTTTGGCCAATTTATTAGCGGCCGTCATACCAGCGAGTCCTGAACCTATAACGATAACATCATAAGATTTTGTAATTTTGTCACGTGATGAAATAAGCATGTCTAAACCTTTAAGTGTCGGGAAATACTAACAAATAGTTTAGAAGCAGGAAATAAAAAAAGGCCCGATACCGGGCCTAATTTGAGAGAATTTGAAGACTTATTCCTATTTAGGAATGATCATCATTAGATTTGTGTGTGTATATTTTTTAAGTTAACGGCTTCAATATTTTCTTCAATGACGCGGATAACCTGAATAAATTTTTGTTCATCAGCACAATTGACTCTACTTGCTATGGGGTTCTTTCTGGCCATTGACTCAATTTCTACATTGAGCTTTCCATCATAGAGGTAAGTTACGTAATCAAAGCTTTTTACTTGATCAGCACAATGATCCAAAGTGGCTTCTATAGTAATCTCTGTACCAACCGCCTTGCATGGATAACCTGATTGACTAGGGCAGAGTTCTTTCTTTTCAATCACTTGATAAGCAAGTGGGTAGTCTGCACCATCAACTAAAGAGGGTTTGATATGAGCAAAACTCTTTGAAGTTAAAACAGTAAGTAGAAAAATGAATAATAAAGTATTTTTAATTAAAAGCTCCATAGTGCCTCCGTAATATGGAGAGTAAAATACTCGGACTTATTCATTAATTAAAATTATTTGTTGTTATTAATTGTGATAAGTGATACTTATTATAAATGCTGTTAAGTAATCTAAATCACAATAGTCTTTATGTTTTAACGCAAGTTGTAAAAGAACATAATATGACTCATGCCGCAGAAAAACTTGGGATGACCCAATCAGGAGTATCCCAGCATATAACCGGGCTAGAAGACTCTTTGGGAATAAAGCTCTTTATTCGTGAGAAAAAAAAGATCATCCCCACCAAGCAGTGTTTAGAATTATTTAAACTGTCCCATTCTTTTTATAATGAGTTGGAAAGTTTTGTTTATAAGGCCGGACCGGATAATAAGTTTATAAAAGGTGAAATCATTATTGGATCTCCCATTGAATTTGGTAATAATATTCTTTTTCCAAAGCTGGCTAAATTTTCTGCTGCTCATCCTGAAATAAAATTTAGAGTTCGCTTTGGGCTAGCTTATGAGATGGCCGATCACTTAAAAGATGGAGATATTGACTTTGCTTTCACTGATGGAATCATAGCGGCCAAAGATGTTGCTTCTTATAAAGTTTATCAAGAACAACTTCTTTTATGTTGCTCAAAAAACTATTTTGATAGCTTGAATAAAAAGCAATTTAATTCAAGAAATGATTTTAAAAATTTAAAATATATCACTTATCTCGAAGATGCGGCCATAGTAAAAAAATGGTTTAAAGAAGCTATGGGGTATCAATTTCACGATATAAATTCCTCTGCCTTAACTGAAGATGCCCAGGGGGTACTGGCCTTTATTGATAATGGAATGGGCTTAGGAGTTATCCCTAAGCACATGACAATAGGTCGGGATGATCTTGTTATTTTTCACCCAAAGAAAAAGACCGTTCTTAATGACATCTCTTTTTCTTTTTATAGCAAAAGAATAGATGGTCTTATTCTCAAAACATTCTACGATTTTATCAAAGAAGAATTTAGCCTTTCGTCGTCATCGTTGTAATGGTCCAGTCTTCACCAGCTTGAGGCGGGTTCTCTATCCAGTGCAGACAAGCCTCTCTCATTCTCAGAGAGCTTTTGTCGTGATGATGTGATTCCAGCACCTCTTCAAAACATTTTTTAGCTTGTTCAAATTCTCCAGCAATAAAGTTTTGAAAACCTTTGTTAAAAGTATCAAATGCTTTTTTATCTTGCATAAGAGGGTGATAAGAGTAGAGGACTTCATAAACTCCAACGGGTTCAGACTTTCCTTTCACTCTTACTTTATCAATCTGCCTAGCAACAAAACGCTCCTTGTCCATACGTTCAAAGGTATATTCAGAGATAAGAATTTGAGCGCCATAGAACTTGCATAAAGACTCTAGTCTAGCACCTAAATTCATATTATCCCCGAGCGCGGTGTAGGCAAAAATTTGATCACTTCCCATATTTCCCACAGAGCATTCACCAGAGTTAAGTCCTAGTCCGATCTTAAATTCAGGCAAACCTTTACTGGCAAATTCTTCGTTAATTTTAGGGAGGGCTTCCAGCATTTTTACACTGGCATCCATTGCAGAATTTACATGATCTTCTATATCTACTGGCGCTCCCCAAAAGGCGACAATAGCGTCTCCGATATATTTATCAAGTGTGCCCTTTGTCTCAAAAACGATATCAGTCATCTCGCCCATGTATCTATTTAAGGCCAAGGCAAGTTCAGTTGGAGTTAGTTTTTCTGAGATGGAGGTAAAGTCTCGAACATCTGAGAACATACAGGTAATATCTCTTTTTTCACCTCCAACTTTTAGCTTTTCTGGATTGTCCAGCATCTCATCAACGATAGAAGGAGCAACATATCTTGAAAATGCTCCTTTGATTTGTTTTTTCTCAGCGGAAGCTTTGTTAAAATTTAAAAAGGTCACATATGAATAGGTGGCCAGTACTGAGAAGTAAACAAAGAATAATTGAACCTGATAACCATCAAGAATAAAGTATTTATAATCTAAATAATAAGTCGCTGCTAAAATAATTATTAACACAACGATATCTAATATAGCTGATCCAAAAAACATGGCCAACACTAAGGTCAGCATAGATACAGCCAAGAAAATGAGAGAGTACTTTATGGATTCTTCGCTCGGCTTATAAAAATATTCTTGTAATAACATATCAGCAAAATTGATATGGGCATAAACTCCAGGGAGTTTTGGGTCTATAGCAGTGTTACGAAGATCGTGAGCACCAGTGGCAGTAGAGCCAATAAAAACCAATTTATTGTTAAAAAACTTTTTTAAACTTTGATCGTTGGGATCAGCTTGAAGCACACGGTAGAGGGGAATGCTGTCGTAGTTAACTCCAGACCCAATCCATCTTAGCTTGGTTTCGCCTTTCGTGTTTAATTCCACGTTATTTTTATCATTTAATTCTAGTCTAGAGCTGACTTCATCTACAATTATTTTGTGTTCATGCCCTGAATAAGAGAGATAGCTTCTAAAACCTAGTGAGGGCGCAACGATATCACCCACATCTGCAGCCACTCGATAATTTCTAAAGACACCATCGTTATCTTCATCCATAGTTAAATAACCTAGCTCAGGCTCTGCACTTAAAAGAGAGCTAATCGGCCAAGTGTGAGACTCGATTCGGGTTTTGAGTAAGGTCGTTCCTTCATTTTGATATGAATTATTTAGCATGGAACCATAGAGCTCAAAAGGTAATTCATCAAAATAATCCACATTACTATTGAGATTAGATTGCAAAGAAAAGGGAAGGATGACTTTATTCGTTCCATTGCTTTGATAAGACTGTATAGACTCCACAAATATTTGATCAGGTGATATGACACCACAGCTTTTGGCCTCTTCTGGAAACAAAATATCGAATGCTATTACCTTAGCTCCAAAGCCATTCAGGTTATCAAGGAGTGTTTTCCAGTTTTCTCTGGGGATAGGCCAGGAATTAATAATAGATAACGATTCATCATCGATCTCAATGAGCACAATATCATCAGAAACGTAGCGTTTGTTTTCATGAAGCCTTCCCTCACGGACATCTGAAGTCCTTTGAATGATACTTGCTTGAGGTAATTCACTGATAGTTTTTTTAAGTGTGCTAAGAAGGGGTGCAAAGCTTTCCTGGTTAAGGGTTGTATGCTCAACAAGTTGCTCATGCTGAGTACTGTCACAATCTTTGAGAAATTTATTTAGAGCTTCTTTGGAAAATTTTTTAACAAATGCTTCCATAGAATAGATTTGGTGTTTTTGCACCTGTGAGACAAAAACATCAATCTGACAACCTTCGATGAGATCGAGATGCCTCCGGATTCGATAATCATAAAATCTTTCTTCAAAGCTATGAATATAATTAAAGAATGTTTTCATTTCATCACTAAAATTAAAATCCTCTGACATGGATTTAGTTAAGATGCTAAAAGTCGCAAGAAAAGTTATGATGCATACACCTAATGCGCGGGTAAAAGTTGCAAAAAATCCCATTTGATGGCCTTTATTTATATAATATTTTTGATAAGTTAATTATCGGTTAATAGAGTTAATTTATTAAAATCAAAGAGGAAAAATGCAAGAATTTAAAGTGAAATTCAGTGAGCATGTTAAAAAACTGCAGAATCAAATTACTGAGAAGATGCAAGACCTAGATATAGAAATTGAGCTTATAGAGGATGTTTGGAGTCGAGAAGACTTTAATAATAATCCCGGCGGAGGAGGAATTACTCGTGCATTTCAGGGGAATACCTTTGAAAATGCAGGAGTGAATACTTCGCAAATTTTTGGGGATATTGACCCCAAATTTGCAGCTTCTCTTAATGGGGAAGGTAGTCAACTTTGGGCGTCGGGTATTTCACTCATTATCCATCCTCACAACCCAAAGATTCCTACAGTCCATGCAAACTTTAGGATGATTGAGCAAGGGGGGAAGTATTGGTTTGGTGGCGGCGCAGACCTCACGCCCTACTATCCCTATGAAGAAGACTTTCGATATTTTCATGGTGTGTGGAAAGCAGCATGTGCTCCCTATAATTGTTATCAAGAGATGAAGGTGGAATGTGATCAATACTTCACCAACTACCATCGTGGGGGAGAGATGCGTGGTATTGGAGGTATTTTCTTTGATCATTTTAACTCAGGAGATATCGAAAAAGACTTTGCTATGGTAAAGGATCTTTCTAGTCACTTTATTAACTCCTATTTTCCACTGGTAGAAAAAAGAATAAAAGAAAGTTTTACTGAAGAGGACAAAGACTTTCAACTGCATAGACGTGGACGCTATGTAGAGTTTAATCTTATTCACGATAGAGGGACTTTGTTTGGACTCAAGACCAAGGGAAGAGTAGATTCTATTCTTATATCCCTGCCTGGGACCTGTAAGTTTACCTATAAATATGCACCTAAGCCTGGCTCGGCCCATGAAAAGATGATGGAGTATTATAAGCCCCAGGAGTGGTGATTAGAGAAAAAAAGTAATTCCAAAACTCCATTCATCCAGCAGATAATAGTTATGAAAAAGTCCAAATAAAAAATTACCTGTGGCAAACTGGGCCCCTAGGAAGGTCGCAGATTTGTGTTTTTTTCCCACAAATTCTTGATCAAGATAAATTTCTTTATAACTTTTTTCAAATCGTCTGCCATAAGAAAATATCCACATACGATAAAAATAGCTAATATTATAAAGGGAAGCTTCTGCAAAATCATCAGTTTCACTTTCAAAGTCGGTGGTAAATTTAATATAATCAACGGCCAACTTAGAGAACTTCAGCCCCGCAGTTAAAGTTTGAACATTATAGGGGGATTTAAATATGTATTGTTCATTATTATCGGTAGAGAATTCATAAGTAGAACCATCTTGATTGACCACAATTATTTCAGAGTCCCGCAAGTCTTCATAATAAACATCTTTATAACTGGCAAGGCCAATATTTATAATATTATTATAGCTTAGAGTTGCTCCAGCTCCGCCATATTCCTTTTCTAGGGTATGGTGTCTTCGCAATTGTACACCTACATCTACTTTTAAACCTTTTTTTCTTTTGCCGCCAAAAAGATTAGCCCCAGCTGCAAGTGCCAGTTTATCTTCTTGAAATTTTTCTCTGTCTATTCTTCTCACCCGATAAGAGTTGTCAGTCTCAATGGCGGTTTGGCCAAAAAAGGTTCCATTGTTGGGAAGGTTCGCCACCGCAGCTCCAACACGCCCAGTCCCGGTCACCACGCCGATTTGCATCTCGTTTTTATAGTGAATGGATTCGATGCCTAATCCTCTATTTAAAGCTATGGCCGCTGGGTTGCTAAAAGCAGCTGCATTGACTGAAGGCAGCGAAGCTCCAGCCGATCTGGCCAAGCCTCTTTTGGAATTATTACAATTATCCATTTTCAGCATTTCACAAATACTGGGTTTACTTCTAAAAGTTGAGCATGAAGTTAAGAAAATAAGTGAGATTAATAGGCCAATGAGTTTCACTTACTTATTATAACTAAGAATCCCTTAGAAGAAATATTTGTAATAAAATTGCCCGATAGTTCTTGATTGATTTAGTTGAGTGCTGGTGATTTCAGAGCTTATATTTTGAGTGAGCCCGTTGATACCGAAAGTTTTATTTTGAGTGCTGTAACCAAAGTCTATAAATCCATAATTTCCTGTACTACTTCTGGTTTCACGATGTTCGTCTATTCCACTATATTCATGATATTGAAGCATATTGCTTGCTGACAGCAAACCAGAAAAGTGAAAATTGCCCCATAGGTACATTCCAGCTATTCCATACTCAATTCCATAGTTATCAGACGTAAAACTTTTGAGTCCATTTATTCTAGAGAAATCATCTTGAGCCGAACGAGGAATAAAACTTTGATTATGGGATATGAGCTGGTTCTTATTATAAAACGCCCCTGCTAACCAAGACCAGGCAGTCTTTCTTTCATTGAATTTTTTGTGGCTTGCAAGAGATTTTTTAGGATTATAATTTTCATTAAAAAAATACTTAAATCCAAGACCATAAGAATAAGCATTTGATCTTCTTTCTTGAAGGATAAGTTCACTCTCTTCATCTTTAAGGTATAAACCTTGGTAATTCTGGTAATAAAGATCCCAATAATAACTTTTCCATAGTCCACTAAACTGTAAATCAAGGGCCTGTGACTCTTTCACCTCATGCTCTTCTTGTTGTTTAAATGCGAGAGTAATATCTAAATGTTCGGTCCCAACGGCAAGGCCAGAAAAAGAAGAAATTTGAGGTTCAAATTTTAAATTACCACCGTCTTTTTCATTGATAAATTCATAAGTAATATTAGGCTTTTGGATGAAAAATGAGTAGTAATCAATTCCCTTTATTTCTTCACGATATTGATGAAGGGTAAGAGCACATAGAATAACTAATATGATCACCTAGTACTCCGGAGCGATATAAACTTCTATTTGTGGGTCGTATTCTTCTTGTAGAATGGCTCGAATAGCTTCAAGGGTGCCGGTAGTAGAACTTGGGCAACTGCC
>CEQY01040425.1_pt1 | contig 24691 bp, 22 predicted proteins | sample 361391 | NCBI WGS metagenome assembly CEQY01 (sample SAMEA2621075, study PRJEB7988) | marine metagenome | isolation source: saline water (ENVO:00002010), including | reverse complement strand
TGTTATATTTGCGTATCTTGGAGTTCGTTTAACTTACTTCGTTTATTATAAAAATAACAGATGACATCTATTAATGTTTTTGGTGGAGGTTTTGATAAAGCAAATCATGCTGTAAAATTTATTGATGTAACGTCTAATGGTGGATATATTATTTTTTCAGACACCGATTCCAAAGGCGCAAAGGGACCAAATAATTTTGGTTTTTTATATATTAAAAATCCTTAATTACCCTGTATCTCGAATATTATTTTAAAAATAACTAATATTCATGATGTATGCAAATAAAATTAAATTCCAAAGTATTAAACTTTGTAAATTTTGTAATTTTTTTTATATTTGTAATACCTTACGAAGGAATATTTAATTATCTCTATCCACGTCTAAGTAGTTTATTTAAATCTGTACCTTCTACAAATGTCAATAATGAACCTTTATTTTTAAAATCTTTTGCAGATTTGCAGTATGAGTTATTTATAAAACAATTAAATATCAGTTTTTTATTATTGTTATTTGTATTTGTTATTTTTCAACTTGCTAATGCAACTAAAAAAAATTCTTACGATAATTTTACAATAAGACATTTTCTTGTGACTAATTTCTTTTATTTTGTTTTTCTTGAGTCCTTAATTTATACAAGTAGATTTTATTGTTTATTTAGTGCTGATGAAATAGTTTCTACCAACTGTGAGCAAATTGATACACTTTTATACTTTGGAACCCTTCTTCCTTTGTATCAAGTTATAAAAAGAACAAAATATTATTTTTTGTACAAAAATAATCTTAAAAATAGAATTATTTATGCGATATATTTTTCGTTTTTTTTAATAAATATTGGAATTGTAGAATTTTATAAGTTTTATCCAGGTGTCGAAGTACAATATCAAAACTTATTGAAGCCTAATGTTGTATTGTTTACAACTTTACTTGTTTTTGGATTGAAATATAAAATCAATCCAGAATCTAATTTAATTATCTTAATTTCTATATCTCTGGTTTTACTCAATTCTTCATTTAACTTATCCTTAAAATTTTTCTTGATATTTTTATTGCTGATAATTTCTTTTACCGAAATAAAGTTAAAAAAAATTATATTAAAAATTACTGAAGTGCTCATAGTTTTAATATTTTTGATAAGTATCAGCTTTAAACATATATTTCTGCCTTTAACCATCAATCAAAAGACAATCTTAAATGAATTTTCAAGTACATTAAATGGCGGAATTTTTTTTGAAGATTATTTCAATAACTATAACAATTTATTTCCTTACTTTTTTAAGTTATTTAAATCTGAAGAATTAGGTTTATTTTTTAATTTCAAAATTTTTATGGCGACAATGAGTTTTCTGATTTTGTTGATTATAAGTTATTTACTATATAAATTATTTCCAAACTACTTTTTAATCTCTATTTTTTCATTTATTGGTTTTAGTATTATTACGGAATCCGATAATTTTACTTTTTTTAAAAATGGAACATTTCAATATTATCAAACTTTTCCACTAAGATATTTTACAATCGTAACTGCTATTTTTTTATATTATTTATTTAAAAAAAATAAAATTAGCCATTATGTAATTACCTTATTCAATATCGTCATTATTGTAGATAATCTATATATTGGAATTTCATTATCAGTTGCTTTTATACTTGTTGAACTAATACAAAATTTAGATATATATCAAAGCAAATTCAAGAATTTAATTAAAACCAATAAATTAATTTTCTTAACTATATTTTCGATATTTATTTATATATATACTTTTAAGGATTCGCTGTTTTTGTATTTCTCAGAAGAATACCTATCTTTACTTGATTCACCTGTTGCTCCACTAGGTACCCACAAATTTATAATTTATTCAACAATGATGATTATTTTTATTTTTTCACAATTAATACAAACCTCTAAAAGTAAGAATTTAATTGCTGAGTCTCTAATTCTTTTAAGTGCATTTTCAGTACTTATTTTATATTTTTATTTTACTGGAAGATCTGATCCTGAAACGTTATATTCAGTTCTTCCTATTTTTACTTTTGTGATTATTCTTGTGCTAAATTATTTTCTTGAGTATTCAGAAAAAAACCTAATTCTTTATGTTTTTCCTTTGATCATATTAGTCAATGGATTTCTGAATTCATCAGACCATAATAACTTTAGTTTTTACAGAGATAATTTAAACAATTATGATTCCGAAATTTTGCATAATCAATTTTTAATGTATGAGTCATATGACAACATAATATTGAGTAAAAATAATATTCGTACTTTGAATAATTCAAATATAGCTTTTTTACTCAACTATGGTTCCATAATTGCAATAGAAAATAATCTTTCTGGTCATTCACCTTTCATGAAATACAATCTGACGAAAGAGCAATGCAATGTTCTTGCTGAATATTTAACTAAAAAAGAATTTGAATATTTAGTGATTCCAAGCATTCAAGAAAAATTTTATCATGATGACTGGTATTATTCCGACTGCTTCAAAAATTTAATAAGTTATATTGAGCAAAATCTCTACAAGAATAAAATAAAAGTAAATGATGACATTTCAATATTGGAAAAATAATTAATCAAATGAATGAACGAAAAAATTTTATCAAATTTACACATAAACAAATACATTTAAGCAAGTTCTTGAAAAAAATGTAAAATGTATTCATGAAATTTAAAATTTCAAATCCATTATTTTTTCTCACATTAGTTTTGTCTTTTGTTTTTGTAAGAGAGATACTTTTTTTGTTTTATGATTCAACAGAGAGCCCTGATTTTAATAAGTATAGAGATTATCTTTCATATTTTTATGGATTAAGAGACTCTACAGGGAGAGATCAGGGAATTTTATATTATTTTCTACACTCTCAATACTTATATTTATTCAAAAGTGCAATAAATGATAATAATTTCTCATTTTATTTGAGCAGATCTGTTCAAGATTTAAATTTTTTTTTCCACTTAATTGGCACTCTTGGAACATATAAATTATTAAAGTTTCTTAATTATAAAAAATTTTCAATTTTAGCTTCTTTAATAGTTTTAAACTTTTTCCCATTATCAATAGCAAACAGAATAACATATAAACCAGAAATTCTTGTATTTGCTTTTCTTCCTTGGATTATTTATTGTTTTGAAGCTTACAAATCAGAAAAGTCAGTTAAGTATTTCTTTTTCTCTATTCCATTAATCGTTGCATTATTTACATCTAAAGGTTCAGTGTTAGGAATGGTCGGTTTATTTTTATTTTTAACTTATTTTAAATTGGTATTTTCTATACCAAAAAAACAATTGATTTTACTTATTCTATCTTTTCTTATTCTAATGAGCGCAGTTACATACGAAGATATACAAGCTAACGATGTTTCGTTATTAAATGTGACTCATGATGAAAAATACAACAATAAAGCAGAATTAAAAAATATTTATAGTTTGAATTTTGTAAAATTAATGAAAAGTCCCATAAGAAATAATCATTCCGGATCAATGATATCACTTACATTACTTGACATTTTTGGTGATTATTTTAATTTATACTGGGACAATGATGCTACTTCTTTATCTAAAAACCGAAAAAAAGTTTTTTTATTTGATCAAACAAATACAATTAAATCTCCAAAAATAGATTTTCAAAATCAAACAGTGACGATCTTTTTTCAAAAAATTACTGATGTTTACTTTAGAGAATTTATAGGGTTAATATTGTCACTTATATTTTTGTCGGTACTTTTAAATCACATACTATTTCGAAAAACAAATTCAAGATTGGTGGTGATGCCAATTTATGGAGTTACAATACTTCTAGTAATGACAGTTTTAGGTTTTCCTGTTCCTAACTGGGATCCTTTAATTGGAGATACAGTAAAGCCTTTTTACTACTCTTTTTTTGTCTTCATTTCATTAACAATTCTGCTATCAAATTATTTCTCAAAAAAATATATAGCAATTATATTTTTGTTAGTGTACATTCCATTTTCAATGTATTTAATTGGATTCCCAAAGACAGATATAAATGACGAATTACTTTATCGCTCAAACCAATATAGTTACTTTTGTGAAATTAATCCTCATATGTTTAAAGGATTGAATAATTTTGATAAAGATTTATGTGTCACAAAGAGTTTACAGTTTAAGGATGAAAATTCTTTATTTGATTTAAAAACTCGACCCAAATTTAAATTATTTAATACGCTTCTTGCTTTCTTATCCTCTATAAGCATTTATAAATTACAAAAATCTAAATCAAGTTATAAAATTTATAAATCTTGAGTTTTTCTGTAAAGATATAATTGTTATAAATGAGTAAATCATAAGAGAGTTGAAATAATTTAAAGAATCACTCTTTATTAAATTTATGAAAATAAACAAAAGAAAAATAAACTCATATATATTAATATATTTTCTCAAAAAAATAATTCTGGACCAAAATATAATTATTAACAAGAATGTACCAATCACTCCAAAAAAGACCAACATTGATAAGTAGGATGAGTGCGGCATCAGGAAAGATGGAGTATCAACAACAGCAACTTCACCATAAAATTGACCAAAGTTTACTGGTCCACTACCAAATAAATATTCGAAATAATTAGGATTGTATCTAGAAAAAAATAACCCCCAAAGCTCTGACCTATTAAAAATAAACCCAATAAAAGAAAAAATACTGAACAATATTGTAAACAATCCACTTTCTAAGTATTTATCATTTAATAAATTTACAAAACTCGAACTATAACTTTCAATACTGTAATTATTTGCTTGAATATATACGCTGTAATAACTGTATATGTATGTAAAATTTTCAACTCCAATAAATAGAATTGTCGAAATTAAGACAGAAAGAAAAATAACTATTTTTGTAAATCTTTTAATTTCTAATTTGTAATTTATGTAAATTAAAATTGCAAAAACACACATCAGAAAACTTGCTCTGTTATTAGAAAAGTAGAGACCCAATGTGGAAAATGACAAACAAATAAAATTAAATAGTTTATATTTTTTTGTTACAAATATTGAAAAGAAACAAAATAAGACAGCAATCCCGTAAAATTCACCAATCGACTCGGCACTAGAACTAAAACCTCTCCAAGCAAGTTTCTCCCCCCACTCGTTATATGCTAGAGGATTGATTTGGGTTGTTGTGATTTTTTGCTGACCAAAAAAATAAAGTGAATAAAAATTTAAACCTGGGGCATTTGCACCAAAGTATCCAAAAATCAATAGCGGTATTGAAGTAACTAAGAAGATATTCTTAAAGTGTTCAAAATTTAAACTATTTTTTGTTGAAATAATGACGTAATATAAACCAAACAAAGATAAGAAAAATACTAATGACCAACAGAAAACAGTATCATAATCGTAGAAACTCGATGTAAATCCACGAATCTTATCTGGTTTTAGAAAAAAATTACCACCAATACCATTTATTGTCCATGAAAAAATTAATATGCTTAATAAAGCTAAAAACTTTTTGTTTATTTTACCTTCAAATATCGCAATTAAACCGTAATAAATACATGGTAAAAAGTATATGTTTAAATTAAAACCAGAAAAAGTTCCAACAATCAAAAATGTAAATGGAAGAAAGTGGAGTATATTATGAAATCGTTTATTTATTATGTCGATTAAATTTATTAAAGTAAAAAATAAAATTAGAAAAATTAGAATATAAGATCTTCTACTATCTAAATTAAAGAAATATAGAGTTTTTTCATAAAACCTTGGCTCCGATCCAATAAGGAAGCACAAAATAAAACTAGTTAATAATATCGAACTGTAATGATGATATTTTTTTGGAACATATTCCTTTTCAGATTTTTTTATTAGCCAAAATAGAAAAATCCAAAATATTCCTTGTAACAATAAGTTGATAAATGAGTTTGTTCCTACTGATATTGAAAAATCATTGCCTATTTGTGAAATGCCAGTAATTTTTCCAAAGCATTTAGCCGAGGAGTAATTATTTGTTACAAATTTGTAATGGTTTTGATAAATAGTATTTGGATTATTAAGAAGAAAGTTTGTTAAGGTTACATTACATGTATTAATTTCATAAAATGCTAAATCTGAGGTTATCTTTTCTGCCTCTAAGTTGTTGCTCGGACTGTAAATGGTCCAAGGTAAAAGTATGAGAAGAATTAGTATTACTAATTTAAAATAAAAAATATTGATATTTTTAAGTTTTTGCATTGCTTCTTATATAAATTTTTTTTAATAGATATCTTATTATTATGGCTCCAGCAATTAAAAGTGAAAATGAATTGTGGAATGATATTTCATTAAATTGTGCAGGTGAGTTATCCCAACCACCCAAAACATAATGTTCACATTCAATAAATGAATTAACATAAATAGTATTTAATTCACTGTCAAAAAGTTGAATTGATTGATAACTAGGGTCATTTTCGAATACAAAATCAGGGTTAGACAATATATCTATTTTTGTAAAATTTTCCGGATAATTACCACACTTATTAATTACTACTTCGTTTTCCATTTTCATATCATACTAAAACAAAGATCATTAAACATGAATCATTAAGTAATATAGTTAAATGAGTCTTTACATAAAAACACTTAGACCCTGGCAATGGACAAAAAATTTAATTTTATTTATCCCCTATTTACTATTTAACAAATCAATCGAGGATGATTTTATTTTCTTAGTAGCTGTTTTCCTAAATTTTTCATTATTTGTATCCAGTACTTATATATTTAATGATATAAAAGATCGCAACATAGATAAATATCATAAGCTTAAATCGCTGAGACCAATTGCATCGGAAAAGATTAGCTTGAAAAATGCAAAAATTTACGGTACATCACTTTTTATATCGAATTTGTTAGTCTCATACATATTAAATCCAAACTTAACAATTTTATTTTTAATTTATGCATCATTAACCTTTATTTACTCAAATTATGGAAAATTTATTTTTATACTTGATACTTTTCTTATTTCATTGATGTTTTTATTAAGAATATTTATTGGTGGAAGAAGTTTGGAAATTTCTATTACAAGTGATCTAACTTTATTTATTTTCTTTACAAGTTGTTTATTATCAATCTCAAAAAAAATATCAATAATAAATACAAGTGAGATTGTAAAGTCAAATAATTACTATCAATTACTTGTAGCACAAAATAAAAAGATAAAATTTCAAAATTTGTATCTTTTGTTTAGCTTTTGTGCAATTTTTTCATTTTTATTTTGGTTATCTAGTGAATATGAAAATATAAAAGATCTTATTTTTTCATTTTCTTCATTTATTTTTTATACAATATTTATTTCAAATATTTTAAAATTATCTGAAAAGGGATTATTAGAAGATTTTTCTAAAGAGTTGTTTAAAAATAAAAAACTGTTGCTGTTGGCGATACTCATTGCCTCTTCATTTTTTATAGGATATTTTTGAATTATGAAGAAAAAAAATATATCACCATGGTCAAATAATATTAATAAGCATGTTTATGTTTACGATAATTTTGATGATCACAATAAAACTATAAATATTGGGAACTTAAATTCATATGGGGACTGCATAATTCCTTTGGGTGACTCACTTTTGCAAAATAAGAAAAATAAAAATGTTCATGAAACTGTATTTAACTATCAGGTAAATAATCGTCACTATTTATATGGAACTCCCGGAAAAAGCAATGTGACTATAGGAGGTGCAATTGCATCAGATACACATGGAAAAGATAATGATTGGGGATGTAGCTTTTCAAAAAACGTAAAAGAGATCACTCTTGAAATTGGTAATGATGAAGTTACAGCAAGTAGAGAAAAAAATTTTGAAATATTTGAAGCTACAATCGGCGGATATGGACTTACCGGAACATTAAAAAATATTAAATTGATAGATAATAACGTTCCGGTCAGTTCGGAATACTTAACCCAAATAAAAACAGGAAAAGGAATTGATAACTTACTTTTATCCTTTGATGCCATTCAGCAAGAATATTGGGTTGGTTGGATAGATTTATTAAGTAAAGACTTAAATTGGGTAACTAAAAAAAGTTATTTTGAAAATCCAAAATCAAATTTTTCAAATTTAAAAACTGATATTGAATTACCTTTTAGCGTCCCTTTTGTTGGCAGGCATCAATTTAACCTTCTTTCAATAATAAATAAAATTTATTTTAGAAAAAATACTTATTCAAAAATTAAAACTAACTCACTATATGAAACTTTTTTCCCATTAAGTTTTCTAACTGATACAAGAAATATCTCTGCAAATAGAAAAATAATACAAGTTCAATTCTCAATACCTTTGAAAAACCAGGAAAAATTAGATTATCTGATACGATCTTTAGTCAATAAACAGCATCCACTTCTATGTAGTATTAAAAAATTTTCTCATAAAGAAAATTTAAATAATTTTTCCTTTTATCAAAAAGGTTGGACTGTTGCAGTTGACTTTGAATATAAAAATTTCAATGAAGATCGAGTAAGGGAATTTTATTCTGAGCTCGTAAAGTATGAAGGGAAAGTATATCTAGCAAAAGACTCAACTCTTGACGAGACTAATTTTAAAGAAATGTATCCAGAGTATGATAAGTGGAAAGAAATTGTAAAAAGTATTGATCCATATAACTTATATCAATCAGAACTTTCAAAAAGATTGGGCATCAAAAATTGGTAAATAATTTCATTCTTGTTGGAGCAAGTTCAGAATTTGCAAATTCGTATATAAAGAAATGCAAAGAACAAAAATACAATATATATTGCATTTCAAGATCATTTATTTCAGAAGTTTCAAAAAGTAATCAATTAGTTGTTACTGATTATTTGAAAGAAAGTGACAAAATTATAGAATTTATTGATCAGGTTGATAATTCTTACGTTATTTTTTTCAATGGTTATTTGGCTGAAAACAGAAAAAAACAATATCCGAATTTTGAAGAAATTAAGAAAACAATTTTTATAAATTACAGCATTCCTTTGACCATAACTAAACATTTATCAAAATCTAAGAAAATAAATAAGTTCATTTATATTTCTTCTATGGCGGCAGTAAAGTTTCGATACAAAAACTATTACTATGGCTTTTCAAAAAAAATATTAGAAGAATCAGTGAAAGCAATACACGGCATTAAATTTTTGATAATCAGATATGGACAAATCCAAACGCGAATGTCATATGGACATACAGCACCACCTTTTTCTTTTGAGTCAAAAAAGGCCTCTGAAATTTTATTAAAATCAATTGAAAAAGAAGGAATTATTTACCCAAATTACAAACTATTATTAATGGCTCTTTTAATACAATTTTTTCCAATAAAATTTATCGATTTAATTGAGCAAAGGATGAGTAGTTGAATTTTAAAATACTTAAAAATTTTTCAGGTAATTTTTACTTTGATTTTTTGTTGTTAATTTTTTTAACACATGTTTACTACAAGTTATCTTTTGTGAATTCACTTTATGAAGATTTTTTGTTACTAGATCAAATAAGAAATCAAAATGTCACATCAACCTTTTTCTTTGTTGAATCTCCTGTATTTACTCTTCTTGGTCTTCTACTGGGGGTTGAAAATTTTGACGTATATAAACTTCTTGTTTATTTTGTCACTTTGTTTGGCTTTGCTTTAATTGTGTACAACTCAAGGTTTCTTAAAAATTATTCAACTTTGTATCTATTTGGAGGATGGGTTATCACCTGCTCTTGGTTTATGGGTTATGTTGATGTACTTTCTGTACTTTTTTGTACGCTAATTTGTAAAACTCTTTTCTCTTCAAACCCAAGTTATTTTAAAACATTTATTTGGATGCTAATGATGACGATTAACCATAATGCTGTTTCCTTTGGGATATTCATCATAATTTTTATACTTATAAATAACGAATTTAAACTAAAGTTCTTTCTTGTATCCTTCATCTCTCAGTTAGCTGGGAACGTATTAATACAAATCTACTTAAGTAATATAGGATTTGGAGGAAGAGGACGGTTTAGATTTATTTTCAATGACAATGTAATTGAAAATTCTATAAATTTTGTAAGTAATAACATTTTTTTAGTTTTATGGTCAGGATTTCTAGGAATCAGCGTTCTTATATTAATAATATTTAATGTTATAAACTGGGAAAGTATTCGTTATATTTTAAGTGCATTGATTGTTGCACTATTAATCACATCACTTGGGCTTGATACAAGTAGAGTTTTTAGTTTAGTTGTATGTCCTATAATTATTTTTACACTTTTAGAAATTAATAATAACACAAAAGTAAATTTTCAGATTAGCTACTTATATACATTTGTAGTGATTTCCCATTTTCTTCTAGGTACTTACCACCTTTTTGGAAAAAATTATAAAACAACACCTATGACGAATATTGAGTCCTTTTATGATTTTGTTCCACGTATAGTAAATTCATTAATGAGTAACATTTGGAGTTGATTCTGAATAGTTGTTAGGTTCTAGATTATTTTTAAAAAATTCTAAATATATAAATAGCAAATAAAAAATAATTGAAATAAAGATAAATGGATTTAGATTTTGAAACATGAGACTGTAGGGTTCTAAGTAATAAACTGAAAATTCATAGGATATTAAAAATAGAATCAAAAAAACGTTTTTATTAACTAAGTTCTTAGCAATAAAAATGATTGAAAGAAAAATAAAATAACCAATACTGTAATTAACAAATCTAAAGCTTTCGTAATAACCTTGAAAACTCCAAAATAAAAATATAAATAAATTTATAAGTAAATTATTTTGTATTAAACGCGTCATTCTAATTTTATGTTTATTTAAGATCATTACTAAGAATAAAAATGTGAGAATTATAAATGAAAAGTAACTTATATACTGTAGAGTCGTTTCACTATTGCAAATGTAAAAAGTAGAAAAGGTTTGACAATCTTTCAAGGGTGGTTGATTTAAAAAAGCTCTAATTATCCAATAAAACTGACCATATATTTCACGGTGCCAATCATAAATATCGTAATTACTAATTCCAACAATTATGTTATAAAAAATTTGAAAAAATATTAAAAAAATAAAATTTTTAATAAGTGAATTAGCTTTTATTTCTTTTCTTAAAAACAAAATTAACAAAACAATCAAACCATAAATTATTGCTGAGGAATGAGCAAGCGACAATAAACCAATAGTCATAAATATACGACTTTTTACAAACTTTTTGTTTGATAAAACAAGTAAAGAAATTAATAGAAGTAAAAGTGTTAAATTCCCTACTGATGGAAAAAACATATTCCATCGAACACTTGGAATTGCAATAATAGAGAATATTAAAAGATAGTTTTTGTAATTTTTTAAATCAAGATTCAATAATCGAATAGATATCTTTATTATTGAAAATAAAATTATAAATTGTAAAGCAAATATTGAGATCCTAAATATTTGATAATCCGAAAAACTAAAAAAATTTATTTCGCTTAATATCAATCTCATTACTGCTATTAATAACATGTACAGTGGTCTCTGTTGATATGGATTTTCTCTGTCAAAAAAATGTTCTGCAGAGATTAAATTAGTAAATTCTCGATAAGGACCCTCATCACAATGAATTGGCAATTTGATATTTTTAAAATCTTTTATTTGAAAATTTTCTAAGATTTGTACACACCAAAAATAATTTTCTTCGTTATCTATAAAATAAAATTCTAAGAAATATAAAAATGTTATTGAAAATCCAATAAAAATAAGTAATTTAATGTTTAAAAGTTTCAATAGAACCCTTTGTTAGGTTAAATAATATTACCAAAATTAATTCATGTTTTTAAAATTTTATTACTAAAAATTCACATCATATAAAGATTCAATAGCGTTTTCATATTTTGAATTTTTGGTAGGTGTTGAAAAAAAGGATTTTTCAACATTTAAATTATTTCCTAAAATTTTTATTTCAACAATATTTTCTGTTTCTTCATAATATTTATTAAAAAGAGTGAATCCTTTTGCAGATTCATATGTAATTTCTGAGTCAATTGTTAATCTAGTATCATAAAATTTGAAATACTCACGTTGATAAGTCACAAAACAAGTTGGAAAAATGATTCTATCATCTAAATAGTCATATTTGATATCAGTAAAATTTTTATATATTGTTTTTCTTACTATCTTTGATTTTTCTTTATCAGAAATTTTAATTTCTTTAAAAATATTTGATGAGTCATCATATTGTCTATATCTTACTTTTTTCTTACTTATATCATTAAAAATTGAACTTTTATATAAATATAAATTTCCTGTATCCATATACAGACTTTTTATTTTTCTTTTTTTATATAATTTTTTTAAATTTGATTTATAAAAGTTAATAAACTCTGTCAATTCTGAGTTCATTAGAACAAATTTAAATTCTTTTCTAAATTCACTCATTTATAACCAACTCTGAACCTTTTTGTACGTAATTGTTTAGCGTTCCATTACAGTTGAATTCTAAAATTGTTGATGAGCTTGAACTAAATTCTTGTTTTTTTCGGTAAGAAGCAAAGCAAGTTTCTATGTTTTTACCATTAAATTGCTCTAAATGTAAGCTTGAAGAGTCTTTTACAGCAATTCCAAATTTAGCTTGATTGATATTAATGAATTTACTGCTTACACTTGAACTCTCTCCAATTGAAAGACCTTTGTCACCACAATTTACAGCTGTAAAATTATCAACTAAATATACACCACCTGACAAATCTAAACAATCATTCAGAGAGTTGATTATTTCTAAATTATTTATAACGATATCCGAGAAATCAATGTCTAAACCATCACTAATAGAATCAGTTATTTTTATTTGCTCAATTTGCCCCAAAGACGAAATGATATTAACGGAGTCTTCACATGATAAATTAGTGGTAGATATTGACACTTTATAAAACTCAATATCATAAAAAGAAAGACACCCTGTAAGTTCATTATTTGAAATTTCTTTTCCTACTTTTGTTCCTTGAACATCAATTTTCCAATTTTCTAATTTACCAGGGCCAACAAAGAGAATATTGTCATTTGGATTTTCTATTAGAATATTTATATTTTGAGTTTCCTTATTTAATTGAATAATAGGATTACCAATCGCATAAAGCTGGATATTTCCTAAAGACAAAATAAGTTTTTTGGTATCGAGTAGGTTAAAGCCACTATTTCCTAAATAGATATTATTACCCTCTAAATCAAATATTTCATTATTTAAAGCATCTGAATTTTTTGCTTCACAACTTGAGATACCGTCACTGCAGATTTCAATTTTTTTATCGTCAATATTGTATTGATAAAAATTGAAATCTGGAAAACCATTTAATGTTGTAGTTATCTCTTGAGTGTTATCAGTAAAGTATGAATATTCAATGATATTATTTAGGTATTTGTAAAACTTATCTAAATTAGTATTAATCTTGTCTTCACTTATAAAGGCTCCCTTGCTTTCAATAGATAAAATTAAATTTTCAGATTTAATTTTTGGAAGATTTAATAAATATTCTGCTCCAATTTTTAAATCATCTAGATTATTTGTGATTACATCCTCAGACGGGTATTTTTCAAATTCTCTTATTAAAATCTGGCTTGATCCGTCATAGTAAATTGGTATGAATTTATTATTAAGGAAATTATAGTAAAATTTTCTATTATGCTGTATAGTTCCGTGCCTTGCATCTAAAGCTATAAGAGCAGCATCGTAAGAGATAGTTTCTAGGTTATTTGCGCCCAAAGCATGATAATTTATATCTGCATAACTCTTTGTTGTAAATAAAGATTTGTTATAAAGTGTAAAGCTATCACTTACTATTTTTTGATATGCTTCATTTTTAACAAGCCAATTATAATTTAATAACTTAGCAAACAACATTGGCCGTTTAATGTTTTCTAAATTATTATTTTCCCAATAATATTTTTCATTAGCTTCTAAAATTGGTCCTTCTCTAAATTTATTAAACTCCAATAATTCTTTGACCGCTTTTTCTTGAAATATATAAATTTTCTCACCAAAATTATTTACATTAACATTGACATAACTAGTTCTTGGAACCGTGTAGTTCAATTCCTCTAGGACAGAAGTAACAAAAATTTCATTATCACCATATCTTGTTTCTGGTAAAAATAGTTTAAATTTAACTATTCCTAATATATTTCCATTTAACAACTTTATATCTAGGGAAGCATTTAAATTTTCAATTTCGATATGATCTTTAAAGTCTCCGTTTATTCTAACTTCTGCATCATATGTACATTCTTTATTAAGAATATTAATTTTTACTTTACCTAAAAAATAATTTTTAAATTCTCTTTTCATTATTATTTCTTCAGAAAAATATGCAGAGATTAAATTTCTGTACCATCCATTACTATCATTTATCTCAATTGCAATATTTTTAATATCATTAAAACTTAAATCTCGTTCAAAAAACTTTCCATTACATAATGGATTTATCTCATCTTCAATATTTTCATTTGAACTAAATCTGTCTGAGTTCATAGATACTGTGTTTAATTCATTAGCATTAATTAAAAGAACACCAATAAAACTATATGCAATAATTAGATCTCTAAGTTTTTTATATTTCAATATTTGAATCAATACTGTAAGAAATTAGGTCTTTTTCGTTAATTAAAGATATAAGATCCTTAAAATCATCAGTCTTTTTACTCTTAATTTTGTAAAGATACTCATTATTGTTATATGAAGAATGAATTATTTCGCTTTTATCTATCAAGCTTGATATATCTTTTCGAGTTCCTATATTCAGATATGAAAACCTATTAGTATTATCAAAAAAACTACCAAGCTTATTTTTCTTTGATAGAAAAAAATAAGTTTCAGATAAGATAAGAAACAAACAAGAAATAAAAACAAAATTTACAGCCTTATTTAAATCTACATTAGCGACAATCCCAATTGTTATTAGCAGAAAATATATAGATAATTCAAAAGGATTTTTTATAGGGGTTCTAAATCTTACAATCGATAACGCACCAACCATTCCTAAAGATAAGGCAATATTTGTTGATATTATTGATGTTATTACGTATCCTGTCACAGGAAGAAGAACAAAGTTTAAAAACTGAGTATAAGTTTTCACCCAATTAAAAGAGTTAACTCTTGATAAAACAAGGTTAAGAACAATACCTAATATTGCTACAAGAACAATGTCAGATATGAACTTTAAATCTAATATAAAATCAAAACCAAAAAACCTGTAAAAAATCTTAACTCCTATAAAAATCAATCATTAAGTTTGATACTTTCTAAGAAAAATCCATTATCAGCATCAACTATATTTATAATAGTATCCTTTGCTGTATTATTTAGACCCTCTGCGATTAAAATAGTATTTTCAAAGCTATCGTTACAATATGCTTTGTCACCCCAAGCTCCATAATCACCAGATATAACAATTAGTCTCTTTTCTTTATAGTTCAACCAACTTAATGAATTTTTACCCATTTCACCATCTAACAGGTCATAACCATTAGGAACTATTTCTTGGTTTACGTCTTCAAACCAAAAAATCTGATGAGAAAGCAGGATAATTGTTTCCTTTGTTGATTTCTTGATAATATTATTAATCTCAAGTTTTTGATCATTGTTAGGCAACCAGTCATTATTTGAAAAATTTGCCGCGATTAATTCAAAATTATTAAATGTTTTATGATATGTTTTATCTCCAAATATATCGTAATAATTGTTGTTATTTATGACTTCATGATTTCCAGGTGATATAAAATAATCCTGAAAATTGTTTTCAATATAATTTTTTGCATCTAACAAATATTCTTTCGTATTAAATCTTACAAAATCGCCTGTTAAGCCTATATAATTTGAAACTTTGTTATTTTCTTCCAAATATTTAATAAAGTTTGGAGAAAACATTGTATTTTCATCTTCATGATTTCCATACCCATGACCAACAACCAAAATTTCTGAAGATGCCACGCTATTATTATTTGATGTTGAAAATTTATTGATACATTTATCAAAATTTTCTTCATAGCTATTGAATATTGAGCAAGAAGACATAAAAATAATCAAAAAAAACAATTTAAATATTTTCAAACTTTTCACCTAATTTACTTAAACAAATACTAGCAAATTACATTCCCTTGTTAGAATCAAAAAGAATCTAAATATTATGTATAAATGCTAAATTTTGATGTTGATAAATTTTCAGATATTTTTTTTAAAGTTATTTTAATTATTGTAACACTAATTTTATTAGTAAACATTTTTGGCTATTTTCATGAATTAGGTTACGACGGAGAACATCATAAATGGTATATTGAAGTTTTACCATTTGACCTCCCAAAAGACACTGATACAAAAGAATTTTTTTCACCACCTTTACCTTATTTCTTACCTTCAATAATCGACTCAATATGTGATAAAACTAATGAAATAAATATAACAAATTTAAATTGTACATTGGTATATGGAAAGATTACTCAAGCCTTACAGGCAATAATGTTAATTTCAATTTTTTTTATTTTAAAAAAAATTTCTTTTTTGATTTATCCAGATAACAATCAACATTTTTTAAGTTTGATATTGCTCTTTGCAATGATACCTGTGACATATAAATCATTTGCGATGATCAGGGGAGAGCCGTATATATCCTTTTTTATGTTTCTTTCAATTTATTTAATAATTTCAATTTGTTATAAGTTAAAAGATATTAACACAAAAAATATATTTTTAACCGGGCTTTTTTTAGGGTTTATGGGGTTAAGTCGACAATGGGGTCTTTTATTCTTCCCCTCTCTTGTTGTGCTTTTAATTTTTGTTATCAGGAGTAACGATAAGAGATTCAATTTAAATTTTTTAAGGTATTCATTTTTATCATTCATAGTGAGTTTTATTATATTTGGATGGTTTTATGCGACACTTTTTTTTGAATATGGATCAATAACTGCATTTAATAGGGATCCCTCATCATTTAGTTTTCGAAATCAACCTTTAAGTTTTTATTTTGGTCTAGGTCTGAATGATATATTTTCTAAACCCATTAGAGGATTTTCAATGACGAATATGGTTTTACCGGTTCTATATGCGGATACCTGGGGTGATTATTGGGGATATTTTAACGTAACAATGGGAAGGGGAGGTTTAGATACAAATTATGAAATCGTTCCATATCTAGGAAGGGTCAATCTTATATCTTTATTTCCAACATTATGCTTTATTTTTGGAATTTTTTTATTCATTAAAAACCAGAAATTTATGAAAAATGAAAGAATTTTTTATATTTTAATTTTTTCAGCAATAAATTTTATTTGGCTTGGTTACTTATGGTTCCTTATAAAGTATCCAATTCCATCTAAAGGAGACACTATCAAAGCAACATATATATTAAATTTGATCCACCTACTTCCTTTTTTTGGATCATATTTTTTGGAAAGAATAAAGATTTACAATTCAAAACTTTTTAATTTGTTTTTTGCCATTTTGATTATAATTTTTATTCATAACATACCAGCGATGATTACAAGATTTTTTGGAGGGTACAGCTAGTTTTAAATTTCAATATCTTATTAATTTATTAAATATATATTTAATTTTTTAATACTGTATAACATTATTAAGCAGAACCATATGAAAATTTATTTAAATAAACTAAATGAAAACTGGATTGTAGACAGGCTAAGAAACGAATGGTACAAAGATAACAAAAGCATTTCGTCAAATTTTGCAAATTTTGCGGATCTAATTTGGTTAATTGCACCCTGGCAGTGGACAAATGTAAGTAAAAAACATCTTAAATCCAAAACAGTGATTTGTACAATACACCATTTAGAAGAAGATAAAATTAGTAAAAATTATTTAGAGGAATTTTATGAAAGAGATAATTATGTCAACGAATATCATGTAATATCAGATAAAACAAAATCACAACTTGCAAAATTTACTGATAAAAAAATAACAAGTATTCCATTTTGGGTAAATCAAAAGATATTTTTTGATATTAAAGATATAGGTCAAATTCGAACAAAATATAAATTTCGTGATGATGAGTACTTAGTCGGTTCCTTCCAAAGAGATTCTGAAGGAGAAGATCCTAAACTTCCAAAATTAATTAAAGGCCCAGATCAATTTATAAAAATTGTTAAAAAATTAAAAAAAAGTAATGAAAATTTAAAGGTTTTACTTACAGGAAAAAGGAGAGATTACATAATTAATGAGCTCATAAAAAATAATATCAAATATGAATTATTTGAAATGGTTGATTTTACAACCTTAAATGAACTTTATAACTGTTTAGATCTTTACATCGTTGCATCGAGAATAGAAGGGGGCCCACAAGCAATATTAGAGTGTGCGACAAATAAGACTCCGATAGTTTCAACAGATGTTGGAGTAGCATCAGAAATTTTGTCTGATGAATCCATTTTTAATATTGAAAATTTTTCAAATAGCATTCCAAACGTAGAATTTGCATATCAAAACTCATTAAAATTTCATATACCTAATGGGTATAAACAATTTATAGAATTCTTTAATAAATTTAACTGAAATTTAAAAATGTATTAATAAATGAATAATATGTAAGCTATAAACAAGAATGAATAAATTAACTGCAATCGTCCCAATCTTCAATGAAGAAAATACAGTGAAAATTTCAATTGACAATCTTTTAAAAATTAATGAAATCTCTCAAATTATACTTGTTGATGACTGTTCAAATGATTCATCTCTTGAAATTATTAATGAATTTTTGAAAATAAATAGAGATATTCTCATCCTACAAACACCTAAAAATTCTGGCAAAGGGGGAGCTGTCAGAATGGCTTTAAATTCTGTTAAGTCTGAATACGTTATAGTTCACGATGCTGATTTAGAGTATAACCCTAGAGATATTCCACAATTGCTTGAAAAAGCAGAAAAAAATAAAAATGTAGATGTTGTTTTAGGCTCTAGATTTATTGGTTCAAAAACTAGAAGAAATATTTATTTAAGAACTTATTTAGCCAACAAATTTTTATCTTATCTATTTTCTGTAATAAATAGAAAAAAAGTAACAGATGTAGCAACTTGTTACAAATTAATAAAAAATGAAATATATAAAAGTATCGAATTAACAAAAAATGGATTCGAATATGAAATAGAAGTTTTATCAAAAGCTCTAAGTCACACTAAAGAATTCGACGAAGTTCCTATTGAATATAATGCAAGATCTTATAAAGATGGAAAAAAGATAAAGCTATCAGATGGATTTAAATATATTTTATGTATATTTAAATACAGAAAAAAGTTTTAATGAAAATTAAAAATTTTTTAATTATTGTATTTATATTATTAGTTTTCACAAAAGTAGATTATCGTTTAAATGAAATTTTTCCTGGTGGCAGTCAAGATGATTCAATTTATTACTATCACGTACAGACAATCGTAGAAGACAGAGATTTTGACTATACAAATCAATTAAATGGAAATTTAAAAGATGCATACATTAAATCTGATGGAAACCCCGTACCTAGACAATCATTTGGTTCAGCAATATTAGCATCACCTTTTGTAGCTCTATCAAATTTTATTACAAATATTTTTGATATAAATACTTACACATCATTAAATTATTTTATTTATTCAATTACTCCAATAATTTTTCTAATATTTTCATTTAGAATCATCATATCTTTGACTCCTAATTTTAAAAATAAAAACATTTTTACATTTATTATTTTTCTTGGATCAGGAATCACGTATTATGCATTTGAAAGATTCAGCATGAGTACTGTTTATGAATTCTTTTCATTTTGTTTGATAATTAAATTTACAGATTTCATATATAAAAAAGAAAAACCAAATACAAATTACCTTTTTTTTCTACCAATCTTACAGTTTATTTTTTTAATGATTCGATGGAATAATTATCATATTTTCCTCTTACCAATTGTTTATGTTTATTTTGTTTTAAAAAGTAACTTTTCAATTGGAAGAAATAAAAAGTTTATAGTCGGCAATGTGGCTGGTGTATTGTTATTTTTAGGTCATACAAAATTGATATACGGAGTGATTACTTTTCTTCAATCAACAATTTATCCACAAGATGGTTGGGTTGTTTATCAAAGGTTAGAAGATTACAGAAATCTAAATTTATTTTGGGGAAATATACAAGAGTTGATTCAAAACTTTCTTGTAATTTTATTTAGTCAAGAGTTTGGGTTGTTATATTTTTGTCCAGTTGTTTTTTTAAGTTTCTATTATTTTTGGAGAACACTCTCTCAAAAAAAATACTTACAAGGTTTAATACTGTTCATATATTACATTTTTCCACTTATTCCAGTAATGCTTTTTGAAAGCCATGGTGGCTCCTATGGGTTCAGATACTTATATACTTTGATTCCATTAAATATAATTTTTTTGTATCAAGATAGAAAAGATAAAAAACATATATTTAATGCTGTAATTTTATTCTCTATTTTTGGTTCGCTATCTCAACTTTTCTTTGAATCTACAAGTTTTAGTACTCTAAGTGAAGGAAAGATTTTTAACTCTTTTGACAGCTTAGTGCCATATGCAAATCCTAATTATCTCTTAGGAGTTTTAAAGAGCTTTATTGCTATAGAGGCGTATCAAAAAATAATTTTTACCTCTTTTGTTGGATTATTAAGTGTAAAGATAATTGCATTGTTTACTAATCCATCCGAAGTGTTACTAACTTACTTCTCACTTGATTCAAAAATAATTGAATATATAAACAATTATGAAAATTACAGCTGGTCGTTCGTATTTCTTCTTACTTTAATTTATGTCTATTTTTCGTATCTAATTATTGAGAAAAGTAAAAAATGAATATCAATGAAAAGTTCTGGAATGAAAACTTTGAAAAAGGATATTATGACAAATTAATAAGTTCGGGCCTTTTAAATGGAAGAAATTTTCAAGCAAATTGGCACAATTGCACATACTTATATGTTAAAAAATATATAAACCAAAGAGATAATCACTTAGATTATGCATGTGGTTCTGGAACATTTATTGGAAGATATTTATACAGTAACTCAGTAGGAATTGACATATCAAAAGATCAAATAGATTATGCATTAGAAACTTTTGGAAATAAAAACAATTTTTATGTTATTAATGAATTTGAAAAAATTAAAAAACAAAAGTTTGACGTAGTTACAGTTTTGGGATTGATTGAATTTTTAAAAGAAGAGGATATAAATAATTTACTAAAGAGTTTAAATAAATTGATTAATGAAGATGGACGAATAATAATCACAACACCAAATTTTTCATCAATTTTTGTAATTATTCAAAAAATTTCGAGATTTTTTGGCGTCAAAAACTACGAAAACGTAACTATTACAAAATTAACTAAAAAATCACTTCGAGGATTATTAGAAAAACATTACTCAGATGTTGTCATTAAAAAAATAATTAATCCAGGTTTACTTTTATCGATATTAAACAATAATTTAGGGATATTTGCTGAAAATTTTTTAGGACGATTGTTGTTAAATAAATTTGGTTTCATTTTACTTGCTATAGTGAAAAAATAAATTTTCATATATCCTTAATCTTTTCCTATAGAATAATTCTATGCAAAATGATGACATATCAATTTCAATAATCCTTCCAACACTTAATGAAATTGAAAATTTAAAAATATTGATACCCGAAATAGTTGAAGTTCTAAAATCTCAAAACATCAAAGACTTTGAAATAATTGTTGTTGATGATAATTCAGATGACGGTACAGAAACATTTATAAATTCTTTAAGTGAAGAAAATGGAAAAATTAAAATAATTGTTCGAAGCGATATAAAATCTTTACCTAAATCAATTTATGAAGGAATATTATATTCCAGCAAATCATATGTGATGTGGCTTGACGCAGACGGCTCAATGGATTCAAATTCTGTTGAAAAACTTATCATTGAACAAAAAAAAGATCCAGATTCTGTAATTGTTGGCTCGAGGTTTGTTGAAGGTGGTGGCTACAAAGGTATAGAGAAGGATAGAAAATTGGGAATAATTCAATATATAAGAAAAATTTCTAACTCGGAAGATTCTGTTCTTGCAATCTATCTATCAAAATATTTTAACAAGTTAATAAGTATGCTTACAAACATAGGCGTTAATGATATTACAAGTGGTTTTATAATTGGAAGAAAAAAATATTTTATTGATGATGTTTTTTCAAATTCGACATATGGTGAATATTTTTTATATTTGATGAAGAATTTGAAGAAAAAAGAAATTAAAGTCGTTGAAGTTGGATATTATTGTAAACCTAGAAAACATGGTTTTTCAAAAACAAGTACTAATTATTTTGTTCTTCTTAAATTGTCACTACCATATATAAAAGCAGCAGCGAGCAAACTTAAGTAAAAAGTGGAAATTTTTGATAAAAACAATAATTTAATTGCAATAGTGCATAAAGATTCAGATTTTCGTGATGGTAAAACTTTTTATACTGACAATAATAAAGATTTTCAGTTTGGAACATTTAAACTAGAGCAAGGTGAAATAATTGAGAATCATATTCACAATTCACAAAAAAGAGAAATTAATAAAACATCTGAAGCAATTGTTGTAATAAAAGGCTCTTTAAAAATTATGCTTTTTGATAATGAAAAAAACTTTATTGATGCAGTAATTATTAACACAAATGATGCAATTTTATTATTTGAAGGTGGACATGGAATTGAAGTTATTGAAGAATCTAAATTCATAGAATTTAAACAAGGACCATATATAGAAGATATGGATAAAAAGCATTTTTAAATGATTAATGTTTTTGAGCCCAAAATTTACTTTAAAGACAAGTTAGCGGTTTTTAATGCGCTTAATAAAAAAAATATTTCAGGTAGCTCATTAGAAATCAAAAACTTTGAAAATTCTCTTGCAAAATATTTTGATAGAACTTACACAGTAGCAATTTCTAATGGAAGTATTGCACTCGAAGCTGCTTTGCAAAGTTTGGATTTAAATAGTGATGATGAAATTATTATTCCTTCCTTCACAATAATTTCTTGTTTAGGAGCTGTTGTTAGATCAGGTGGAAAACCTGTATTCTGTGATGTAGATGAATTCTCATGGAATATGACACTCGATGATATAAAAAAAGTCAAAACAAACAAAACAAAAGCAATCGTTATGGTACATACTTATGGATTAGTTGCTGATGCAGAAAATATTGAAAAGTATTGCAATGAAAATAACATTTATCTTATAGAAGACTCTGCAGAAGCTCATGGTCAAATAATAAACGGAAGGAAATGTGGTTCATTTGGTCATATTTCAACATTGAGTTTTTATGCAAATAAACACATTACAAGTGGTGAAGGTGGAGCAGTGTTAACAGATGATAATTATACATATGAAAAAATTAAGCAAATAAGAAACTTAGACTTTAATAACTCAGATCGATTTAAACATGAAAATTTATTTTGGAATTACAGATTAAGCGGTATACAGGCAGCATTTGGAAATTCAAGCATTAAAAGTATTGAAAAAGTTATAAAAATGAAAATAAAAAAAGCAGATGTTTACAACGGACTATTTTCGGAATATGAAGATATTCTTCAACTACCATTGACTGATTTAGATGGTGTTAAAAATCATTATTGGGTATATGGAATTATTCCAAAAATAGAATTTGATCGAAAAAAAGTTATGTCAATGTTGTTAGATAAGGGAATCGAAACAAGACCATTCTTTTTTCCTCTAAATTTACAACCAGCTTATCTTAATTTAGGTAAAGATATATTTGAATGTCCGATATCTGAAAAAATAGGTAAGAAAGGGTTTTACATTCCTATTGGAAATCACGTAAGCACCAGTCAACAAAAAATGATTGTTGAAAATATTACAAAATTGTTAGTTTAGCTACAGCCTAAAGAATTTCCACAGTTTAAACATTTGTAACATGAGCCATTTCTGATAGTAATATGACCACATTCATTACATGCAGGAGCGTCACCCATCATATCTCCAAGAACTTCCTGAACTGTTGTTACAGAATTTGTAGTTGCATCAGTTTCTTCTAAAGTTTCTGTTTCTTGTAATTTTGTTACAAACTGGACTTCTTGACTAGTGCTCATAGACTGATCAATTGTTGTGTTGTTTGTTGGCTCTACTTCATGAACTTCACTAGACGAACTATCTACATCTTGAACAGGTGCTGGATTAGCTTCTTGAACAGGTGCTGGACTAGCTTCTTGAACAGGTGCTGGACTAGCTTCTTGAACAGGTGCTTCAACCTCACTTGGTGGATTTTGTACAATGTCTGTTCTATTCAAGTATTCAAGACCAAGTGCTCTGAATACATAATCAACAATTGAATTACTCATTTTGATATTTTCATGACCTTCAACCATACCTCTTGGCTCAAATGTTTGAAAGGTAAAAGTATCAACAAACTCTTCTAAAGGAACACCATATTGAAGACCTTTAGAAACTGCTATAGCAAAGCAACCCAATACACCTTTTAATGTTGCCCCTTCTTTTGCAATGTCTATGAATACTTCACCAAGCGTTCCATCAGGATATTCTCCTGTGCGAAGAAAAACTTTATGTCCCGCTATTTTTGCTTCTTGTGTCCACCCCTCTCTTCTCTCAGGCAACAAAAATCTAGGTCTTGTTGTTCCTGCATAAGCTTTTGTTGGGCTTGTTCCTGCAGGATAGTTTCCGTACATTAGCATTGATTCACTTTCAATGATTTCTGATACTTGTGGATCTGTTTCTTCTGATTCACCGTCATCTGAAGATGCTGACAATGGTTGAGATGCTTT
>CEQY01201631.1_pt1 | contig 24758 bp, 17 predicted proteins | sample 361391 | NCBI WGS metagenome assembly CEQY01 (sample SAMEA2621075, study PRJEB7988) | marine metagenome | isolation source: saline water (ENVO:00002010), including | reverse complement strand
CTCCATTTAACCGCATAGAGTATTCAAATGATCTATCTCCGCCAAAAACGAGATGAGTGTGAGAGTCTACGATCTCAGGTAAAACGGTTTTGCCATGAAGATCGATCGTCATTGCATCGGCATAGTCAGAGGGAAGTTTTAGTGTGGGGCCAACCCAAAGAATTTCATCCTCATTGAATACGATGCTTGCCTCTTCAATTTTCGAGAGATCTTCCGGGAGAATATTTCGCCCGTCTTTTGCATGAGCCGATTCAAGAGTTATAAGTTGAGAAATATTTTTATAATGCGTTAGTTCCATTAAAAATTGACCAGCCCTTGGATAGCAAAGAGGTTCGTCTTCTGAAGATTGGCAAGCTTAAATTGCAGTTCGAAAAATGAAATCTCCCAGCTTGAGTTTAAACTTAATCCATAGCTGGTTTGGGATTTATTTTCAAAAGAGTAACCACTAGGCTCTTGATAGGATCCATTTCTAAGCATCACTGGTATAGATAATCCAAGTCTTGTTTTTTCACTAAATGGCTTTATGTAATAACCGACTTCCGATAATACACCGGCAACAGGAACGCCTGCTTGTTTATAAGAAACTGTACTGCTCTCTGCCTCTTCGACCGTGGCAGTACCACTAAAAATACAACCAGAAGCGAAGTAACCTCTAAAGGCGTTGCCATACCTCAGTCCTGCTCCATAACAAATGGTAGAATTGTTGGCCAGGATATCATTGTCCTCACCATTGGCTTCATTTTTTAGATTGAGGCTGTCTTGGAACACAAGAGTTCCCGCCGAGATAAAAAACTCAAAATTATCTATACTCTTTATCGCATACTCTTTTTTCTGATTGATATTTTCAATATAATCATCACAACTATTATTGAAGCCTACCTCGTCACAAATAGTGAAATATTGCACGGCTTTGTCCGCGTTACCTGTACGATTTGTTTTATTATAAAGAGCGTAATAACTCAGGGCCTGGTGAAAATAGATAGAGTTTAAAATTTTTGGAATGTCTACATCATAAACTTCTTCACGCTTATAAGCTTTAAGTACTTCTATATGCTTGCGAAGAAAATGATGCTTTATAAGCTGATTAAAAAAATAAATGGCATTTGTATGTCGGTTAACTTTCTGAAAATTTAGCGCGAGCAGATAAAGGAGAGAAGTCGGCATCTTGTTGGTGCGCTTGATGCTATAGTACTTAGCTATAAGCTTTATACTTTGCACATATTTCTTCTGGCTATAAAGAGATTTAGCTGTTTTTAAAACAACTTGTTTTTTACTACGGGCTTGAGCATAGGTTCCAGTGAGTAGTAAAAATATAAGCATTATTCTTATAACCATATATGCACTTGTCCTAAAAACATCCATTCATCTCTAGTTGCACTGGTGGTAGAGATGGTTTTTTGATTAATGAGATCTGCTCTCAATTCAAATCGTTGCAAGGGAAACCATTGCACTCCCGGTGACAGTCTATATATATTATTGGTTTGTTCCGTGTTGGCATTGTATTGCTCAAAAGTGGTGAGATAATACAAACCCTTGGTCAAAAGGATATGGTTTTGCATAAAAAAGTATTGCTGAGGTGTGGCTTCACCTTCGGTGTCGTATCGATCTTGAAAGCCATATTCGGCCATGAGACTACTGCCTTCACCGATAGCTGATTTGAAAATGAAAGCTTTGCTATCGAGTTTGGAATCATTATCAAATGTTTCGTTTTGATAACTTACACCAAGTCTAACGTCTTTTGTTATAGAGTATTCAAACTTTGTCGCAAGACCACTCGAGCGATATTCTTCTTCCTTCTCGAGATCTCCGATAAAATATTGCACTCCTAAATCAAAGGATTGTTTGCCGTAATGAACCACGGCTCCATGAGTAGAAGAATATTGGTTATTACTAGTGACACTTCTAGAAAAAGCGGTGTGATCTGGAACCCTAATGCCAAAGACTTTATCCATTTTGCCCAAATAGACCCCCACTTCTGGCGTTATTCTTTTCCCAATATAATGCTCTCTAGAAAAGGTGAGATCATCACCGGCTTCCACATCATATTCAGCTTTACCACCGGGGATGCTATCAGAAGGCACCATGCCGTAAGTCATTGTGACAATCCAATCTTTGGCCTTTCCAAAAACTGCAGAGAGACTCACATCTGCCACCATGGTGATATAGCGTGGCTCGCCATCATCCGTTCGAATATCAGTGTCCAACACGGCCCTGCGATAATCCAAGGCAGGTTTAAGCCACATTTTCTGGGGGTTGTTTAAAAGAAAGCCGGAGCGATTAGAAAGATCTTGGTCCGAAACATCTTCTCCCATAAAAAGCCGCCCACTGAGTCCCGTGGCAGATACACCTCGGCCATAGTCATTCAGGGGTCCATTACCAAAAGGATTATAATGACAAGTTAGACAAGCGTGATAGCCCTTACCTATAAAATGTGGATAGCTAAAACCAATAACTGGCGTCAAAAGCCAGGCGGTTATTATTAATATACGCATGCCCTAAGTGTAATGAAAGTTATATGAAATTGCTATTTTTGATAGCGCTTTATGGAAATAAAATCAGCCACTTCCACGATTCATTGTGCCAGAGAATATTTGCATTTTTTAGAATTGGGAGATTTTATGAATTCTTTTTTAACGAGCATAAGTCCCTGATAATACTTCTGTTTGTGCAGAGAGTTGTTGTCTTTTCCTCGATTCTACAAGTTTGATATCTCGATTTTACTTATAATTTTAGAAAAGATGCCGATTAGTTGATCGGTTTACTCGTAATTGATTTAAAGGGGGAGAAGTGAGAGTTCTGGTACGTTCATTTATATGTCTTACTTCAGTTGTTTATTCACTGAATGCATTTGCTGGAGAAGCAGAAAGAAATCAGGCCAAAAAACTATACACTTCCTTGACGGGAAACACTCCCAACAAAACCACAGCAGATTATTATGAAAACCAATTAATCAAAAATGGTGCAAACGCCACTGCATTGGAAATTATTGAATCTAATATTGGGTTTTATAATATCACTCTTAAAAACTTTTTTACTCCTATGTCTAATGAGGATGGAACAACTTTTGCCAAGCTCAATGACACCACAGCTTTGTTAATTGGAGCCACGAGAGATGATATAAACTTCTTTCGCGTGTTTTGGGACGATATCATGTATCAATTTGATGGTGAGCTGATAGTGCTTGAAAATGGTAAGCCTAGACCACCTGTTCCTGACACTGAAGAGTATCGCAAAAAAGCTGAAACTAATGACTGGTATTATTTAGCAGATCTAGGTGTTTCGGTTCGTATGTATAACCGAACAAAAAACGATATGTATGAGCAAGCTGAAGCGGGAAATATCCCTATGGGGAATAAAAAATATTTTAAAATGACTCAGCAACAAGCCTACACCACTAAAGAAGCTGGTGCTATTGCAGGTATCTTCTCTACAAGAGGATGGGCCGAAGCCTATTATTCTGCAGGAACTAACAGAGCTTCTTTTGCATTTTTTGCAAAAAACTTTCTGTGTAAAGAAATGGAAGAGTTAAGTGATACGACCATTCCAGACTTCAGAGTCAGAAGAGATGTAGACCGTACACCAGGTGGAAGTTCAAAAACTTATAAAACTTTTTGTGTCGGATGCCACGCCGGTCAAGATGCCCTGGGTGGTGCTTTTGCTTATTATGATTTTGTCGATGGAACTATGGTTTATAATGCTCACGACATTGTGACTCCTCAAGGAGAACAAGCGGTGGTTGGTCCTGTGGCCCCAAAAATAAATGCCAATAATCTTTTTCCCGATGGAAAAATTACCACGAGCGATAGCTGGATCAATCTTTGGAACGAAGGTCAAAATGCCTACTTGGGTTGGGGGAGTGAGCTTTCTGGAAACGGAGCAAAGTCACTAGGGAAAATGTTGGCCGAAACTGAACAGGTGAGAACATGTTTATCAGAAAAAGTTTTTAAAACAGTTTGTTTTAGAGAAGCAAAAAATGAAACAGATAAAAAAGTTGTAGAGCAACTTGCTAAGAACTTCGATCAAGACGGAAGTATGAAAAGCTTATGGATTGGTGCAGCTGTTGCGTGCATGGGGGAGTAGGAATGAATAAGAAAAATCTAGTGATGTTATTTATGGTGGTGTGCTTTACTTATTCTTGTGTAGAACCAGAAGAAGTGGTGCAAAATTGTGACTCTACGACTCAAAACTGTGAGTCTTCTCAATCAGGTGATCTCACAGGAGAATATTTCAAATGCCAGGGGCGGGTCCCGGGTTTTGCAAGTATGTGCTCAGGTGATAATACTGGCCTGAGTAATGACACTCAAAATAAATTAGTGTCTATGTGTACCGCTCAAAGTAAATGTGAATTCACTTGTAATACAGACTATGAGATGAATGCTACGGGATCATCTTGTATTGAAATCGTAACACCCGTAACAACTCCTCCCGCAACTGATGATGATGATGGTGGACATTCTGTTGCAGTAAAAAACTATCTTCAAATCAATAACACTTACTCAAGCCTAACGGGAATACCTACAGACTTTAAAGATCAGGGAAAAAATGTTGATATCAAAGCAACTTTCGATGCCATCGTGATGCAACTTCCATCAAGTAGTAACCCCGAGTCTTTAAATGGTTTTAATCAGATCGCTCAGGCTAGACTTGGCTTTGCTTATTGCGATGCCTACATGAATAAAAATTACAACTCTCAATACGCTTCGTTAACAAATAGCCAAATAGCTCAGAAATTATTGGATAGTTTTTTAGATGTTGATCCAGTTGCGAATACTGCACATATGGATTTTAAAAACGAAGTGCTCGCTATTCTGAATAACTCGGATAGTTTGTTGAGTACGAATGATAAACAACGATTAAGCAAGATGGCTTGTGGTGCAATTCTGGCAAGCGCTTATGTAACTTTAATATAAATTTTGAAAATCTGTCGGGGACGTATAATGAAGAAAGATGACAAAAAAGAAAACAAAGAATTAAAGTTTGTAGAGCCAGAAGTAAAACCGTTTTTACATGAAAGCCATAAACTTCCAAAAACAAGAAGAGAATTCATCGCTCATGGTTTTATTGGAATAAGTGCTTCCGTTGTATTACCTTCTTTTGCCTCCATGCTTGTCACCCAAAATTCTGCTTTTGCTGCAAGTGCCGCTTGTGAACTCCCTACTTTTCAAGGGGGGCTTCCTTATATCTGTATCGATGTGGGTGGGGGAATGAATATTGCGGGCTCCAACGCCATGGTGGGAATCGTTGATGGGGGGGAGCACCAAGAAGACGTCTCTCCTGTGGGCTACTCTAGTTCAGACTATATAAGACTTGGAATTACGCCGAGTGAGCATCCGAGCCAGCCAGGTCGATTAGAAGGAAAGTATGGTTTGAAGTTTCATAGGGCTTCGGGAATTTTAGAAGGTATGAATTCGGTTCTTGATGGCCAGACCATGCCTAATGGCAGACCCGTGGCAGACGGTGTCGATGGTTTAGTTTTTTGTACCCGAACCTCAGATGATACAGCAACAAATCAAATCAACACAGTTTTTATGGCCAATAAAGCTGGAGCGCAAGGTGAGTTAGTTCAATTAATCGGAAACAGTGCAACTGATACAGGAGCAAGATCAGCAGCTCCTTCTGATCAAGTCAATTTAGCACTAAGACCCACCCGTGTGCGTTCAAATGGAGATGCTTCTGGTTTGCTCTCACTCGGTGACCAGCTTTCTGGAAATAGTTATTTAAGATCTAGTGATAGTGGTGGACAAGCAAGAGTGCAAAAGTTTATGGATCGTATCTCTAAAATGAGTAAGACCAGACTAGACGATCTTGCTCAAAAAGGATCTATTGGCCAAATTCAAGAAGTGCTTAACTGCTCCTTTGATAACGCCAAACAACTTTTCCAAGTTTATAGTGCGGAACAATTAAATCCTGCTAATGACCCAACAGTTATGAATGTATTTAACGGAAGTTCAGAACAAGTGGCTTCTGTAGCAAAACTCGTTATAGATAAAATTGCTGGTTCAGGAACCATCACCATTGGTGGGGGTGACTATCATGGAGGCATGGTGACGAATACTCACGCAAAAGATGTGCAAGTTGGAAGAGCGATAGGACAATGTATTCTTTTGGCCAAAGAAAAAGGTGAGAACCTGGCCATCCATCTTTACACCGATGGGGGGGTTGCCGCTGATAGTGGGGGAGCTTCTCAGCCCGCGAATGTTCTCGGTCTCGGGCAAATCGAGAAAGTACGCTGGACCGGTGATTCAGGAACTCGCTCTGCAGCTCTTCTTTTGTTTTATAAGCACGATCATGATGGATCTTCTTTGGTTCGCGCCAATGGAAATGGTCCCAGAAGACAAGTGGGTAACTTCGTTAAAGGCGGAGGGGTGCAACTGAATACTGTGATTGGAAATAGTACAGTTAATTTGTGGAAAGCCATTATGCTTAACTATTTAGCTGCTCAAGGGAGAGAAGGTGACTTTGAAGATATCTTTGGAATAGGTTCACTTCCACCTGATTATGAAAGTTTAATAAGAATGAAAAAAATAGCTTAAAAAGAGACTAGCGACTGCACGTAAATTCTCGGGGGACGTATGAAGAATAAAATAGCTTTGCTATTGCTAACATTATTGGGGACGATGATTTCTTGTGTGCAACAAGAAACTCCTGAACTCACTGAACTCGAGTGGGCCGAAGATAAGAGTATCGCTGGTATTCAATCTCAAAATGCATTTGAACAAACACTCCATCCCGTTTTAGCTGGAAACTGTGCCGGTTGCCACGGGGATAATGGCCCTCAAATTAAACATGCTTCAAGCAATCCAGGAATTTCATATGATGTCTTAGAAGAAAAAGGACTCATCAACTTTGATGATACTGCTAACTCCAGATTGGTGACTAAAATTAAAGATGGTCACCAAGGTTTCCCAGCGAGTTTCGCTGTCACTCTTCAAGAAGAAATAGATCTCTGGATCTTGAAAATGAATGGTTCCGGTGGGGACAACGATAATGGGGGAGGAGCTGGATCCGGTGGAGGAACAGCAAGTGCTTCGGAAATTGCCTTTGGCACTCACCTCCATGGAATATTCAAAGCCAACTGTAGCTCATGCCACGGAGATCAAAGCGCCTTTAGTAGACATGGTGCGAGTGACCGTTATATCGCTTTTAGTGCAACAACGGGAAACAAACTAGTTGACTTAGATAATCCAAGTGATTCGAGAGTTATTGATAAAATAGCGTTTGGACATAATTGCTGGAGTGGAAATTGTTCTCAAGATGCAGCTGATATTAAAGCAGCCATTGAAGATTGGGCCGAAGACATTGGAAAAGGTGGCAGTGGTTCTGGTGGTGGCGGTACCGGCGGAGGGTCTACATTTGATCGCGATGCTTCTGCAGAAGTTTTTAAAACAACGGTTCATCCCATTTTGAGAGCGAACTGTAAATCTTGTCACACTCCTGATGCTGGTTCACCCCAAGCTCCTTTTCATTCACAACTCAGTTATAAAGGAGCCCATGATGCAGTCATAGATACGGCTCGGGTAGATTTTCAAACGATTTCTAACTCACGTTTAGTCAAAAGGTTAAGAGAGGATAAGCATTACTGTTGGAGTGGAAACTGTAATAACGATGCAGACACGATGCAAGCGGCTATTCAAAGTTGGGCAGATCAAATTGATACTTCAGGGGTTGGAACTGTCAATGGTGCCAAGACAACTCTTAAGGGAATTCCATCAGCAGTTGTTGAGTTACCAGAAACGATTCAAGGCACTATTGTTATGCAAGCAGAAGATGCTGTGATCGAAGGGCGCTACAAACTTAAAACAGATTCTCAAGCCTCTAACTTATTTTATGTCTCTGGAGACTCGGCGCTTAGACACCCAATAGAGGGAACTGCTCGAAATATTACCCTGAGACAATCATGTGAAGCGGTTGAACCTAGTGATTTAAATGAATCAGTAAACGGACTTGTTCGTTACTCTGAGCGAAGAAGACATATCGATCAATCTGGGTATCGTTATTATTCCATGCAACTGCGTGCAAGTATGACCAGGCCTCAGTATAGAGACGAATATTTTAATGCTCTGAAAAGTGGAAATTATACCAATATCGATCGCTTTTTACTCAGAGCTGGTATCCCCGATGAAGATTATAACGGACCAGCTCCAGTTAGACTGACTAATGATAATGGGGATAATGGTGTCGACAATCGCATGAGAATGAATTTTGCTAGAACTCTGCCAGAATTTACTTCGTTTGATCAATGGAAAGCAAATGTTGAGAGTAATAACGCAAATTTAAGCGATTTCTTTGCACCAAAATATGGTCCTAATAATGATCAATTTTGGAGTGCTAATGAAAGCCAAATCAGAAATTTTATGAGGAGCAATCCAGACTATATCCGCCAGCTAACTAAAACTGTTGTTGATGAATATAGAAACTGGTTCTTTGATAGAAGAGATCCTGATGGCAATGGCCCTCAAAGTGTAACCAATTGGGATGCAGAAAATGGAATTCGCTCACTTCCTTATGATCTTCGGAAACTACCAAGTGGTGAAAAGTTTGTGGTCATGACTTGGAATAGATCAAATTATTCTCAGGCGATAAATTCTTCAATTAAGTTTTTTAACGAATTTATTGGAAAAGTGGGAAGCGATGGGCTGATCACTTATAATGAAGCTAAAGACGACAATTATTCTGAAGCTTATGCAAGGGCCCTTCAAAACATCCCTGGTACGAGCATGCCAAGAATATTTAAATATGTTTATTTTGAAGTTGTTCCCGATTCGAGAGACTTCAATGATTTTGATGTAACTCACAGAAGAAGTAATGACACCACTTTTACCAGAAGTTTCGATCTCAATAAAGGTGATGTTAATTTAGATCTAACGGCCCTCTATACGGGTGGAAGCAATTTAGATCCAAGACAAATTAGTATTAATAATTATGCCACAACCCTAAAGCCTATTTTGGTGACCAACTGTGTGGGTTGTCATGGAGATGGTTCTGGAAGGCCACAATTTGCCCAGGCTAATGATACGAATGCCTATGATGAAGCTGCTGCTGTAGGTGGTTTTATTAATTTTACAAATCCAAGAAACGCAAGAGCGGTTCAGCGCATGTTAGATGACAGACATAACTGCGGCAGTGATACCACTTGCGATAATCTCGGGAATTCAATGATTCAAGCGATCAATGATTGGAAGTCTCAAAATGATGCGGACAACGCTGCAGCAGCACAGTCCAATGACGATGGTATTATCGCCTTGAGTGATAAAGAAAGAACACCTGGTCGCGCACGCTATAAGTTTAAAGTGACTGAAGCCGGTGACTATAATGTTTGGTTGAAGATGAAGGTCACAGATAATGATAATAATGATGTACGTGTAAGAGTTCTCGATGACAAAATGAGACCGGTGCGTAGCTGTAATGGTAACCAATCCTGCTACACAACTGAAAATTTTTACAAAGGTAAATCAAATTCTGAAATTCAAAGAATTGGGTGTGAAGAGTTTAGTCCTGGCAATAGACCTGCTTGGGAGTGGTACACGCCAAGCATTGATAATAGGGACAACCGTAAGAAGTGGACCCTTGACGAGGGAGTCTATTACTTAGAAGTTGTTGAAGACGAAGTCCTTGCGGCATTTGATATGGTTGCTTTGAGTAAAAACCCAGAATTTAATCCTGCTAAAAACTTAATTGATGAAGGGCTAATCCAAAATGCGAGTCCAAAGATTTTAAAGTATGATTTAAGCTCACTTTTAGGAACATCAGGAACCTTTGAAATTGAAGTTAAAGAAAAAGAGTCTGGAGATTCTTATATCTTTAGAAATCCACGCTTTAGAGGTGTCAGTTCAAACATAAGATTTAGAAATCTAAAAATTCTTGTCAACAATCAGTATGAGTTTAGTAATTCGACATATACCAAACTTAATAGAGTGGTTGAGGGTGCGGACTCTGGTATTTTAACCAACTCATCTCTCATCGCCTTGAGTATCAATGGACCAACGGTAGATAGCTTTGCCTTTGTTTTTGAAGACCTCGCTCTGACAAGCCAGCCAGCAGAAGCCCTAGATGAAGATGCTCCGGTACCGGTCACGGGAAGAGAGTGTTTGGACCCTGATCTATTTGCACGAACGGTTATGCCGGTCCTTAATAACTTTAAACTTATGCTTAAAGACGATTATATTGATTACGCTGAAAACGAATTTCCATCGACTCGTGGTAATGAAGCAGGAACAAAAACGGTTTATAACTGTACTACTTGTCACAACGAACAACATCCTTATTTCAAGATGACAACGTTTTTTGATAGAGGGCAGGAGATCACTCAAGAAAATATTCAGACACTTTGTAATCAAGCAATCAGTCGAGTTGACTTTGGAAACTTTGAACGCTCTCTTCTTCTAAGAGGTTTGAACGGAACATTTAACCACCCTAAATTACACTTTATCCAAAAAGGGAATGTGACGGGAAGTGGAGCAAGCCGAGGTTTCCAAAAAAGCTCTATTGATCCTTCAGGTTATGCTACAGAGTTTATAGGATTTCGATTTGAAAAATGGTCTAGCTCTGAGTTAAAACCAGGCAACTATACGGGAGAGGATAGAGAGTACCTGGCCAGCTTCTTAGGAAGATATAAAACCGTCGCTTATCGAACCTACGACCGTCCGTTTGATGTGTTTGATGGAGAGGTTATTGCGAACGGTGACTCGATTAAGCAAGATCAATTTGGAGAAAACTATCTCGAGCGAAGCAATAATGGAAGGTCGCTATTCGATATTATTGATCCTAGAGATCATCTCGGTAAGCCGATGGCTGATAGGCCTCAGCTTAACGATGGCCCTTGGAAGATCAAAGATAGCTGCTATGGGAAAGACTTTGGTAATAGCAATGGGATTATTACAGACACCTGTAACAACAATTCCAACTATATTACTGAATTTGAAAACGTTAAACAGACTTATCGTGAATCAATTATTAATTGGATGAGTGAAGAGAAAAGACTCTATGATCTACAAAACTAAAGCTGCTCTTGAATTTTTAAAATAAATGCTTCAGCGTAGAATTCAGCCTCTACGCTGGAAAACTTAAATTCTAATTCTAACTTTTTAGCGAGCTCACTGACAGAGATATCTTTATCAATTAAATTCAATATTTGAGTCATGGTTTTTTGGGTGAGCTTTAGAGTCTCTAGGGCCGGAGTAAATTTGAGTGTCTTTTCACTTTTCATTTTATCTAGCTCAAGTTTTTGAGTTTTATTTTGTCCTATGAAAAACGCGACTTCTTCTTTTCTTGATTGTGACTCAAGGGGATTTTTTAAATAAAATAAGCTTTTCTGAGTGTAGTGAGATGTATGAAAATAACGTGAGAGCTCTTGCTTGAACTCTTCCGGGCAAAGTTGTCTGTCTAAATCTCGATGGTGAATATTGGCAGGACCGAGTGAGATAAATTTTCCATCAGGTTTTAAATAGTCATAAATAGCATTCATAGATTCTGGAAGACTTAAATCGAGTATATCTAAAAACCAAGGTGCGATGATGAGATCAAAGCTCTCTGGGTTAAAGGGCAGCTCAGGGAAAGAAGAAAGCACAAAGTGATGGTTATCTAAATTTTCACAGTTTTCTATATTCCATTTTTTATGAGTGTGAGCCAGATCTTTTGGGTAAAAACTATAATCATAGAGAGAGACTTTTTTGTTAGTAAAGATATCTTGGGCCATAAAAAACAAAAAAGGATTGTGGTCAGTGGAGATAAATGTTTTGTCAGAATATTGCTTGGCCAATCTATGACTTAGACCACAAGCTCCTGCGCCTAATACTAAAATACTTTGAGTCTTATGATCTATATGTTGTTTGATAAAATGAGTGTATTCATCTAGCTCTTCTGCTTCCCAACACCAATCCCTAAAAATTTGTTGAAAATACGAGAATATTTGCTGATTGGAGGGAAGAAGTTTTACTTGTTGTTGATCTATAAACAAGGCTAGCTTTTGTTGAAAAACTTCTAAATTATAGGCCTTAGCTTCGGCCAGCTTTTCATATCTTTTTTTACTGAGCTCATTTGTCTCAGAGTTAATGAGTAGTTGCAGGTAACCCAGGTAATCAGTTTCCTCAGCAATAAATTGAGTGATTTTGCTTCCCCACTCGAGAAATGAAAATTCTGGGGAGTTAAAGAGCCAGGGTATATCATTAAAAAGAGGGTAAGATGTTTTATCCGTATACAGTTCCCCCTCGTGAATTTTAAGTTGCTCACCAGTTTGGGGGCAGCAAATATAGCTTAAGAGGTGGGAATTCATTTATTCAAGTTCCCCAATTTGTTTTTCAACGACTTCTAAGATTTTAAAATTTGAAATGAGGGCCGTGATAGCATTGATATCATGACTAAAAACCCGGTCATCTGTGATGGGATCAACTTTTTCTCTTATAAGCTCTTGCACCGACTCCAAAGCCTGGTTAAGTTTAAGTGGTCTAAGAAGTTCCACGCCCTGTGTGTTACATAAAAACTCTATGGCCAAGCAGTTTTTTAAATTTCTGAGAACCTCTAGTAGTTTCCGTCCACTCGTCACTCCCATAGAAACATGATCTTCTTTATCTGTAGAGGTTGGGATAGAATCCACACTTGCTGGATGAGAGAGATATTTGTTTTCAGAAGCAAGTGCGGCCATAGTAACATGGGCGATCATCAAGCCAGAATTAAGACCTGACTCTTTTGTTAAAAAAGCAGGTAAGTCTGAGAAGGTAGGGTTCATCATTTTTTCAACTCTTCGCTCAGAGATATTCGCAAGCTCACTTAGACCCATGGTGAGGTAGTCCATGCACAGGGCCACCGCTTCCCCATGAAAATTTCCACCAGAAACAACCTTATCTTTATCAACAAAGATAAGAGGATTATCTGTTACCGCATTAATCTCAATCGATAGCACATCGCGAGCGTGATCAAGAGCTTGTCTTATGGCACCGTGTACTTGGGGCACACATCTAAGCGAATAAGGATCTTGGACTTTACCGCAGTCTTTGTGAGACTCAGCGATTTCACTGATTTCTGATAATAAGTGAGTTAAGTTCTTCGCTACTTTTATTTGACCCGGCTGTGGCTTGAGCAATGAGATATCAAGATCGTAGGCCCTTTTGGTTCCTCGCACAGCTTCTAGAGTCATGGCACAGGCTATGTCTGCCATCTTCACCACTCGCTCAGCTTCATAGAGTGCTAACGAACCTAAGGCGGCCATGACTGCTGTGCCGTTAATAAGGGCCAGTCCATCTTTAGCTTTTAATTGTGCAGGTTCTTTTTTAATAAGTTTTATAGCTTCACTAGAGGGCATCGATTGATGATTGTATTCAACTTCACCTTCGCCGATTAAGGCCAAAGCGATATGAGATAGGGGGGCGAGATCCCCTGAAGCACCAACGGATCCTTTTTCCGGAACATGAGGGCATATGTCATGATGAAGAAAATCAAACAAAAGTTCCACACATGCTAAACTGACTCCAGAGTACCCAGAAGCCAAGCAGTTCGCTCGCAACAGCATGATAGCGCGGGTGATAATTCTAGGAAAGTTTGCTCCCACCCCTGTGCAGTGAGAACGGATCAGATTGTACTGAAGTTTAGCCAAATCTTTTTTAGGTATATGTTTATCAGATAAAGCACCAAAACCGGTGTTAATACCGTAAACAGCTTCTCCCCCTTCTACGATTTTATCAACGTAAGCTCTGGAGGCTTCCATTTTTTTGCGTGACTCAGGCGTCAGCTCAATAAGCACCTCACCTTTTTTTGCCACTGCTATTTCGTAGATCATTTCTATCGTTAAGTTAGTTCCATCGAGAAAAAACTTTTTCATTATCAATTCCTTAAAGATTCAATTTGTTCAACGTATTTTTTTTCTTTGCTCCCAAAAATATAAGAGCCAGCGACCAAATTATCGGCGCCAAGTTTTATCAACTCACTTGCATTGCTATCCTTTATGCCACCATCGACTTGAATCTGAAAAGAATAGGAGTGTTTACTTCGCAATTGAGCCAGTTTATCAATCTTATTTTTACATCCTTCAATAAAACTTTGACCTCCAAAGCCAGGATTCACTGTCATAATAAGAATTAAATCTATTTTTTCTAAAATATATTCTGGGATAACCTCAATCGGTGTCGCTGGATTCAGGGAAATTCCTACACTTGGAAAAACCTTTTTTGCTTTTTGTATAAAACTATCTTGATGAGTGACTGCTTCCCAGTGAAAGGTGAAGTTATGAATGTTTAACTTGGCAAAATCATCTAAGTAATCTTCAGGGTTAGTTACCATGAAATGAGCGTCTAATTTATGTGAAGTGTACTGAGAAATTTCTTTGAGTACGGGGGCTCCGAAAGTTAAATTGGGGACATAATGTCCATCCATGATATCGAGATGGAGCCAGATGTCGTGAGCTTTCTCTAGTCTTTTTATTTCTTCACCAAGATTCATGAAATCTGCAGCAAGAAGGCTAGGGGCTATTATGGTCATGCTTTTTTCCCTTCGTTTGTAGAGATGACAATATCTCCTTTAATTCCATTGAGAAGCTCTATGTCTGAGCTAGCTTTTTTACCAGCGAGTTGTACTTGGCTTAATCTTAGGCTGCCATCAGTGCATCCAACGATAAGCTTATTAGAATCCGTATTGACTTGTCCTGGAGCTACTTTGAGCTCAGAGTAATTGGCCGTGAGAATTTTTAGTCGCTTCCCATTTAAAAAACAGTGGGTCCCAGGCCATGGAAAAAGGGCTCTAATTTTGTTGAAAGCTTCATCTGTAGTGAGCTTATTAAACTCAAGCACTCCGTCTTCTCTTTTGAGAGTAGGAGCAAAGCTGACATGATCTTCATTTTGGGGGCTAAACTCCACTTTATTTTCTAATAGTTTTTCAATAAATTCATTCAAACAAAGTGCCGCTAAAAACTTGAGTCTGGTATAAAGTTGACCACCGGTTTCATGTGAGGCAATTGCGATCGGACTGCTGTGGGCGATATCTCCCGCATCCATTTTCTTAACCATTTTCTGTATGGAGACACCGGTTTCTTGGTCCCCGTTAAGCAGAGCATATTGAATGGGGGCCGCTCCTCTATACTTAGGAAGCAGCGAAGTGTGAATATTAAAACATCCTAACCTAGGAAGAGATAAAAGCTCTTGATTGAGGAATTGGGCAAAAGCAAGCACGACAAAAATATCAATTCCCTCTGAGCGAAGCTGTTGGAGAAAGTCGTTTTCTTGATTTATATTTTGAGTTTGGAAAAAGGGAATCTTGTTGTTTTTAGCAAACTCGATCACTTCGGGGGACTTCATTTCCATTCCCCGGCCCTGCTTGCGGTCAGGCATAGAGACAACATATTTCAAATCAATTTTGGCATGGTTATAAAGCATCTCTAGTGCAGGGACAGAAAAGTCTGGTGTACCAAAAAAAACAACTTTGATTTTATTCATTAACTTTTTTGCTTCTTAGCTTTGATAAGTTTTTTCTTGAAAAAACTTTTTTTGAGTGAGCTCAAGCGATCAATAAAAACAATTCCATCGAGATGATCATTTTCGTGTTGAATACAAATACTTAAAAGTTCTTCTGCATCAATAGAATGAGCATTGCCATCAGTATCTTGATAATCCACAGTGATATGATCGAATCTTTTGACGTCTTCATAAATATCCGGAAGAGAGAGACAGCCTTCTTGGTATATTCTCTCCCCTTCTTTGTTTTTTATAACTGGGTTAACAAAAATTCGAGGATTAAAATTTCCTAAGACATATTCACCTGAGTCCTCAGCAGTTTCCTCTCGAGTAAAATCTACATCCATCACAAAGAGTCTTTTGCTGATCCCAATCTGGGGGGCGGCAAGACCAATGCCTGGGGCATTGTACATGGTATAGAGCATATTAATGCAAAGCTCTTTGAGCTCATCATTGAATTCAGTTACTTCAGTGGCAACTTTTGTGAGTACTGGGTCAGGATAAGTTCTTATTTCAAGCTCTTTTCCCTTAAGTGTGTAATCTTCTAAAATCTTTTCCATGGCAATATTTATAGCATATTGGGCATGCTTAATGAATTAAAGTCTTCTATTTTTATTATAGATATAAGCTATATAGACTAAAAATAAGGTGGGAATGGCCAGGGTAGCCACCAAAGCTGGTATTTTCCCTGAGCTTCCCATAGAAATACTAGTAGAGTGAATAAGCCAAAAGAAAATACTAAATATGAGAGTAAAAACCACACTTTTGCCAAATCCAGCAGCTCTGCGATTGGGGTTAAAAATTGACGCAACAGGGAAAAGGGCGAAAAGAATGCATATTAGCGCGAGTGAAACTTTCTCATAATACATCACCTCGTATTCTGCAGAGTTAATTTCAGTCTCTTTAAGCCGCGATATAAATTGACCCAAATCAAAAAATCCTAAGGTGGTAATATCTGATTTAAACTGATTAAAATCTTCTGGGGTTTCATTGAGTTCAATAAAGACTTGTCTGGTATCCACAAATTCTGGAAAGTTTTTTTGACTCAAAGATTGAACGATTGATATACCTTCAAGCTTCCACCGTTTCTTTGCGATATACTTTGCTGTCTGCGCACGATAAATAGAATCAAGCTTTTTATCTTCATTTAAAAAATAAACTAAGACATCTTTAAGAGCATTATTTTTAACATCAAATGCTTTAAAAGATGTGAAATAGTTTCCAGACTTATACCAAATAAGTCCCGACTTTCCGATCTGGCTGCGAGCAAGATATTTACTCTCGTTTTTTCTACTTTTTTCAAATTGATTACGTTTAACTTTATTGGCAAAGGGAACAAGATAACCGAGATTAACGAATTGAAATGCCCCCAGTAAAAGTGAGCAACCTAGGATGAGTCCATAAATCTTTTTCGCAGAATAACCAGCTGCCAGTATCGCCATGAGTTCACTCTTGGACTTTAATTTATTAAAGGCAAAAAGTGAGGCGAGCAGTGAGGTCATAGGAAGCATTTTTCCCATAAAGTCAGGTAGCTTTAGAACATATTCAATCAACACTCGGTTGAGTGAGTAGTTTCTCAAAAATCCATTGAGTATATCACCCACTGTAATGAGGAGAAATAAAACGACAATGGAGCCAATGAGTGCTTTAAACCACTCTTTGGCTATTATTTTTGAGAGTAAAAACATGACTTTAATATACTTAATTTAAAAATTTTTGCCAAACACCAAAGTGGTGGACGTGAGAAGCAGATAAAAAGTGTGCGCATATATTTTTTGTCTTCAATCCGCTCCACAAGAAGGGATGAGTATCTATAATAAAGCTCTACAAAAGCAAATCCCATTTTTGTTTTCAGCAGACTCTGTTTAAATTCCCTGAGTTCATGGGTGATAGGGTGGTCTTGTCCATAGCTTAAAGTTGCAATAAAGCATTTTTTTGATTGGATAAAAATTTGAGAATAAGCCTGGTTAAGTGCTGCATTCTGCGGGCTAGTTCCTTTAAGCTTTTTTATATACTTTCTCAGCATTTCTGCATTGAGAACTTGGTAGGGTTGATTAGCAGTGAACCTCACAAATTGATCAAGAGAGCGTTGAAAATTACGGGCAAGTTCTGGAGATTGCTCATTAATACGCGCTAACTCCCAATAGGCATGACTGATAAGCAGCATCTCGGTAACTTCTGTTTTTTGATTAAAATGGCTTGGGTTTAATTTATAGATGTCTTCAATATCATGGAGGTTAGCATGTATCCCAAGGTACTCTTTGTATTTAGCTGCAGCAACAATATAATCTTTTTTACGAAAAGCTTCAAAGCCTTGCTTCGCAATGGTTATTCTTTGCGCATACTTCTTTTGAAGAGCTAATAATTTTCGACTCTTCTCTTTTTGATTTTCTTTGGATGTGGCCATAGTTTAAAACAAAATGGAGACAGCAAATGATGTCTCGATAAATTTATCGTCTGTGAATAACCTATCGGACTTTTCTTCAATAATTTCAGCATTTTTTATAGCATAATCGACAGAAAACTTAGGACCTACCCATGATAAGCCGAAGCTCGCTCCCTTCTCATTAAGATACTTGTCGTGAAACCTACCATAACGGAAATAAAAGTACTCAAATGAATTAATTTGGATGGCCAATTTAGAAATAGCTTCTTTGTCTAGATTAGCATTATCTCCAGATCCAACATCAGCTAAAAACTGTATGAATTCATTTAAATTGTATTGCACCCCTAAAAGAGCATGGGAGTATTCTGGAATTTTATTAAAAGGATCAACTATGATAAGCCCAAAGGTCATATTCTCACTCAGCACTTGAGTGAAACCCAAAGTAAACTGATGATAATCATTATCAATAATCTCGGACTCTTCCTGGGTATATTTATAAATAATTCCCATGGCCAGATCTTTACCGAGATGCCCAGCACTTGAGAGGGCTAATCTTTTACGTTTGCCTTCATCACCATTTTGATAAGTATAGGAGAGGCCGCCTTTGAGCTGAGTAGAAGTATCTTGGATAGAAATAAGTTCACTGAGACCTTCCTTAAAGTCGAGATCCCGCTGATCATCTTCTTCTTGAATGGACTTCGTATTTTTTTGATAATTAAAAGTGGATCGAGGCAAGAAAACAATTGAGGCAGGGTTTAAAAGCGTTGTTTCATTGATGAGCAGAGATCCAACACCCGCACCACCAGACTGCATTAGTCGGGTACTGTAAAGTTCGTTTATCTTCTGAGCATGTGCTATAGTAATGTTGGTTAAAAAAATGAGAATTATAAGTTTGTACATAAAGTTATTTTACTAATGATTATTTAAAATGATAAAGAATAAAGTGATGAAATACCTAATTATTACCTTACTGTTTTGTTTAACTACAAATGCCTATGTTCCCACCTTAGATTCCTTGCTCAGAAATGGGAATAATGTGGATGTGGCCAATAACACCATCATCGTGAATTTAAAAATCCAATCTGAAAAAACAAATGAAAAATCTTTTCGCTTACAGGTATTTAATGAACGCGAAGACTATCCTAAGTTAGTTCAACTGCAATATGATCAAGGAAAATTTTCAAGTAAATATCTCTACGATATTAAAGTCGTTCCTTTTCACAGCCTAGATGCTCTTTCAAAAAACAAAGAAAAGATTGAACAACGTTTTTTCTTCGCTATTATGCGTATGCTCATGACAAATTCTGGGGATTTACTGATAGAGCTTTTTAGAGAACATGGGATCAATGTCCCTACCAACCAGCAGTTAATTAATAAAGACAAACTGAATCTTCTTAACGACTATAAAAGATATCTGGCAAAAGTTAAGAGTGATTCTTCATTACGAGATGAGCTGAATAATCCTATGCAGCCGAAAGATTCTGAACAAGAGCAAAAAGTTGATGAGATCATGGCCGAGCCCTTTTTAAAATCTGATGGACTGGTGAAAAGAGTTAAGTCTGGGGACTTTTTTAATTGGGTGGTTCATACCGAAAATTTATTTATTCGCTTCGATAACACTCACCGTATAACAGATTTGAGTTTAAAAACCAGCGCCGGAGAACTTAAAGCAAGCTTTGGCAGATTTGTCTTGGTTGGTGGAAGTATTGAGTTCCCTGAATCAATTGAATTTAGCCTACCCAATGGTGAAACCTATTTTGTAAAATCTTATAAGGGTATGATTATCTCTGATAATTCTAAGAAGTTTTATAGACGTCTTGAAGCCTATAAAAAAGATATTAGCGATAATAATATTAATAACACCCCAGAGCCCTCACTCTTACTTCTGTAAAAACAATAGCTTAGCCTGTTTAAGTATTTTGCTCAAATGACCGATACAAATAACGAGAAAGTTGAATTTTTAAGGACTTGTTATGAAAAAGTATTGGTTAGGAGTTATTTTGGCGTTGAGCTTGTCTGCTTTTGCGCAGAATAGTACTCAGGTGTTAGAAGCGTTATCCGACGGTCAAAGCAGCTGGTCTACTCAATTTCGAGATAATAATGGGCAAAGTCCAACAGGCTCTTCCGGTGATGTAGAATTTGAAAAAACAACTGATGCTGCGGATTCATGTTCAAGAGAAGATCAAAACTCAGTGCCTTATTCTTTCTTCGCTTCTCTCTTGCAACGACCTATGCAAATTTCACAAGATGCAACCGCAGGTACGATCACCCTTGATGGTGGGATGATGATCAGTAACTGTAATAATATGCTTAAATATAATTTTTCTAGACCCCAAGATGGCAGGCCTTATTTATTTCAGGTTGAAGTGAGAAAGCCTGCTGGCTGTAATACAGAAAAATGTAGTTACACGGTGGCTTTGGCCAATGATCCAGATAATCCTCAAATTAGAAACGAAGATGTGGAGATGGAGTTTGAGCCAAACTATTGGGGCTATGTCGCCTGTTTGGAAGCTGCAGGGGTGGTAGAAAACGGTGAACTCAATCCCAATAAAATTATTCCCGCTCCTTTTAACCATCAGGAAAACGGTTTAGTAGCCTCAGAAGAAGTTCTCTTTTACTCTCGTGGTCCAGAAGGAACCAGACAGGGGGCAAAGTATCAATCAAAAAGTTCCATGAACAATGGAACGTGTGGTTTTTATGAACAAATCGTAGAGGGGGGATTTAGTTATACCTCAGCTGATGATATTCGCGCAGCTAATGCGCAAAATTTATATGAGCGTCTCTGCGCCCAAGGTGATCATAATGTTATTGATCAGCATTTACCTGAACTGCTTGAATTTAGAAATCTCTATGAAGACCTTATTGAAGTCAGAAACGTTGATCTACTTAATGATGTAAAAGAGCTCCACGAATTACTTAAAACAAATGATTACTCTGATCTTGATGCTGAAGAATTTAGAGAGATCATCGAAAAGTATTACGATAAAATTATTTTGCCTTTAAAATCAAAAATTGCGAATAAGTATAATCAACTTCGTAGCACTCCTCGTGGAGAAGCTAGGGATCGTCTTAGAGCTGAACTCAATGAGTTAACCGCTAAGCTAATGGCTTATAATAAAGCTCCTTATCTCAACGCAGCTGACTATGAAAAAATGAAAGATTTTGCTCGTAAGGCCCCATTAGAAAAACAAGCTTGGCGAGATGCAGCTCTTGTTCTTTACACATCTAATAACACTGCTTTTCACTATTCTCGTTATAACGAAGAGGTGAGAGCAAATAATAGTGATATGCGTGAGTTATCTATCAGTGCGGCCAATGCCCTGATCAGAAATTTTGTTGCAGACGAGCGTGATGAGCTTGCGGACTTAGGACGTCTTGCCAGTAATCCGGATTTAAGTATCGCGCAAGAATATGCACGTGGTGCACAGACGATTAAAAGGTCACAGCAATATAATATTCAACAGCACAATAAATTCGTACAAGAAGAGCAACAACATGCTTACAGTCATTGTATGAATCCGAGAAAGTATTGGATCAACCGTCAGAAATGTATGCAAGAAGTGCAGCGAAATATTATGCTGTCTCAACATAGAACCCAACAATTTAACCAAGGACTTGATTCAACCTATGCCACTCAAATACAACAGGCACAGAGGTGGGCGCAAATCGAAGCGGCAAGAAATGGTGGTCAAGCTCCAAGTTTACAGATGCAACAACAGTCTCAATCGATACTAGGTTTTCAAAATCAACCTTATCAAATGCAGCAGCAACAGAATCAATTTGCGATGAATCCAGGAAATTACTTCGGCCAGGGAGCAATGCAGGGAGGAGGACAAAGTTTTAGTTTTCAACCCCAGCAGATGCAGTTTGGTGGCCAACAAATTCCTCCAGGGGGAGTTCAAGGAGGATTTCAAGGTGGCGCAATGGGACAGTGGGGATTCAATAGAAATCCAGCTGGGATGCCTCCTCAGCAACAAGGTTATTGGGGCTATCAACAAACACAAATGCCACAGGCCATGGGTTATTTCCAAAACTCGCAATATGGAGCTGGTAGCCCTATGATGGGTGGACCCATGGGCGGACAAATGATAGGCGGCGGAACACCATTTAATTTTTAGAATTCTACAGCGAGTCGCATTCCTGTGCTCATAACATTAGTGGTGCTGAGTTCATCTTCATCATCACTAAATGCATAATAATCACCCACAACATGGTATCCAAGAAATCCTGAGAACATCACTGATGGATTCCATTGATATTCAAAAGCGACATCAAATTCGTAACCAAGGTCATCAGACTGATCTTCGGTGGCGACAGCATCTGACAGCGCCCTTTTAGCGTGGTTATAATAAGACTCACCCTCTTTCGCTGTTTGATCAGCTTTTGCCCAAAGAGCTGAAAGTTTCCAACCCCATTCACCTTTTTTGTAATGAGCAAAAAGCTGAGCGTAAGTTGAATTCACAATAGATGAATCAAAAACATTATAGTCGTTATTATTGAAACCATAATAGTTATAACGATACATAATTTGGGCAAGCTGGTAGTTAGGGTGAAGATAGAGACCTTCGAAACTATCGGTATCACCATTATCCCCTTTGACCATACCTGCATTGAGACCCACATTCCACTTTGTATTGATTTGGTATTTTGTTTCAAGAATATAAGCATTGGCATCAAAGTCAGCATCATCAGTGCCGTAGGCACCCCCAACCTCTCCGCTCATCATAGGAATCTCAAGACCGAAAGAAAAATCTTCCCAAGACTTGGAAAAGAAAACATCAATAAGAGTGACATTTTGTGAACCACCGTTATAGAGATCATTATCTCCTTCAACTTCTCTTAGGGCGTAATAAATTCCAAATTTTAATTCTTTTTTTGCATCATCATAGAGGGCGGAAACACTCGACTCATAGGCATCGTTACTTCCGTTAGGCTCATCATTGGTACTTAGTTTTGCCCACATAAGATCGAGGTGAAAGTTTTGGATCTCAAGCTGAGCTTCAAAACCTTCATAGCCAGAATAAAACATGTCATTAGACTCAGTCCCTGCGTTGATCACAGCACCAAGACCAAAATGTTTAGCAAAACGACCGACTCGATAAAGAGCTGTATCTGCATAAATTTCCGCATAAAGTTGGTTGAGGTTTAAACCAGAGCTTGTCGACTGAGTGTAATAAGAACCTGCGTTCGTTAAATTGCCACCCGGTCTTGTGGTTGAACTTCCCATGGTTTGAGAACGAGCTGTCGAAGTTTTTCCACCAGCATTTCCAGTAGAGAGCTCCCCTTTAATCGTCACTCCATCGTTGACAATAATATTTGGATTCAGTTGCAAGATCATATTTTGAAAGCGAGCATTGTCTTCACCTTCTGGAGTAATACACATACCTTTATCGCCATCACAGTTATCATTAGTTCTTCTAAAGTCTGTTAGTAGGGTGCTGTCGAGTTCAAGGCTTCCTTTCCAATCAATAGGAACAGCAATAGCAATTTGAGAGAAAGAAATAATTAGTACTAAAAGCACTCGCGTAGAAATTTTGTGCACAATGGCTCCTCATTTTCATATTTAAATATAAGTGGTAAAAATAATATGAAAACTAAGTTCAACTGGCAACAAATGAAGCGGCTCGTCTATGGGAATGAATATAACGCCTGGCAAGAATACACTCTTATGGGTTTTTAAGATAACAGTCATATCTGCGGTGATCATTTTGTTCTTAGTCATGGCGTATGTGTTGTTGGCGGTGCATGAAGTACAATTGCAAATCGAAGCCACCTCAATTCAAAAAACTTCTATTGACCAGGCACCATCAACTATTGAAGCAGGAACGAGTGTTTACTCTCATGTCTTAGAAGATTATTTACTTTATTCAGTTTCTCAAACTGAAGAGCCACTTGATATTAATGATCCTTTAATTATCGAAAAAAGAAATAATAATTATTTTGTAAAAGAAAAACTCGAGCTGCCTCCTTTGATGGAAAACAGCTGTGCGCTGTACCGGTGTGTACAGCATCGAAAGAAATTCACAGAAATTCCCGCATCAATTTGGAAAGCTTTATTAGGCACAGAAGACTTTCGTTTTTTAGAACATAGAGGGGTCGACCCAGTCGCCATTGCGAGAGCGATTGTGGTGGATATTATTGCCATGAAGTTTGTGCAAGGGGGATCAACTCTCACTCAGCAATTGGTCAAAAATCTTTTTTTAACCAACGAGAAAAAACTTTCTCGTAAAGGGAAAGAGCTCGTCTACGCCCTGTATATTGAAAACGTCTTGACCAAAGAGGAAATAGTGACTCTTTATCTCAATGAAGTTTTTTGGGGTGTTTATCAAGGTGTTCAATTAAAGGGGTTTTATGCCGCCTCTCTCGCTTATTTTAATAAAACTCCACAAGAGCTTGATGAGTTTGAAGCCACCGTCCTAGTGAGCTTTTTAAAAGGCCCCAATTTTTATCACCCCGTCAGGGGCTTAGAGCGTATGAAAAACAGGGCCCATGCGGTTTATAACAGACTCATAGATATTAATCTTTTTAGCGAAAACCAATCCTTGGTTTGGAATGAAGAGCGATGGATGAAGTGGAGTGATGATTTCAAACAACGAAACCAACAAAATACCTTCTACTCTTACTATCTTGCTTCGAAAAATAGTGATCAGCTCATTGATAGTTTTGATAAAATGACTCTTTATGAAAGTGTGGAAAAAATAGAAGAATTTTTAGCACCGAGGACCAAAGGGGCAGATGTAGGAATAAAAATTTTTATCGCAGATAAGGATTGCAATGAGTTTAACTGCCCACAGGTTTTTTCTTATTATTCAAAATTTGAGCGAGATAAAAATAAAGCCATGACCGGTGAATTCCACCAAGTGGGAAGTCTGTTTAAACCTATGGTGTATGAAAGCTTTATTGAACTTGGTCGCGACTATAATGAGTATATCTCA
>CEQY01201792.1_pt1 | contig 24897 bp, 27 predicted proteins | sample 361391 | NCBI WGS metagenome assembly CEQY01 (sample SAMEA2621075, study PRJEB7988) | marine metagenome | isolation source: saline water (ENVO:00002010), including | reverse complement strand
AATATGGGAGGGGTGGATGCAGCAGATGCTAACTGCCAAAGTTTGGCAGAAAGCGCAGGATTATCTCGTACTTACAAAGCGATTTTGAGTACTTCTTCTAGCAATGCCACCGATTCTGACCGCATAAGCTTGGTGGGAGCCATCTATATCATAAACCAAAATGGCGACAAGACTCTTATCGCAGCCTCTCGGGAAGACTTTTGGGGGACGACAAACTCTATTGAATTAATAGAAAATGTAGATGTTGATGAACAATTGGCTCAGGTCAGTGGAGCTCGAGTGTGGACCGGAACAGGTTCTGACGGTGCCACGGTACCAGCAGAACACTGTAATGGATGGACTTCCACTGCTGGGACTGGCTTTTATGGGTTAACCAATCAGGCTAATTCCGAATGGATAGAGTCGAATAGTGACAATTGCTCAAACACCAACCGTATCTATTGCATCAGCCAGCAAGAATAAAAAAATGTCATTTTGCGCAAAAAAAAACTTTGCAAATTGTTGCAGAGCAGTTATTAATGCTTTCGATAAAAAAAAGAATTCAATATAAAGAGCTCATTAGCGAGAAATTTTGAACTGGATTTGTAACTCTCAAGTCTACTAGCATCGGTTTTTCTTAATGATTCTCGAACAGTTTTGGTGAAGGGGTCGCAAATTGTGGCCCCTTTTTATTTTAGTCCGCTAGGTTTTTATAAGTTCCAGATATTAATTCAAAACTTCGATCCCTAAGCTTAGCTGAATCATCTTCAGTCTCTTGAGTTGATATTTTTGGGTGAATGGTGAGTTCAACTTCAAGAGATCTCAGACCACAAACCTCCCACAGGTGGGGAGCAAATTCCATATCATCATACCAGCAGATCAAGTCTCTATTTTCTTGAGTGATGGGATGTCCGTCCAGGGCTTTGTAGTTCAAGGTGAGTGGTAAAACCGCATGGCCGGTATTAATAGCGGCTTGAAAAAGTGACCTTTTAAAAGGCTGAACTTTATCGCCATTTGTGCTTTTAGCTTCAGGAAAAAACAATACATTCAAATTATTTTTAAGAGCGACTTCTATTTCTTTGATTTCGTTTAAAATATTCTTGCGACTTCTTCTTTCAACAAATAAACATCCAGCTAAGGTACATATTTGACCTAGGATGGGAGTCTCTTTAATTTCTTGGCTGGTGATAAAGCAAGTCGGAATTTTAGAACTCAAGATGAGAATATCGATATAGGAAAGATGATTACAGACGATTAAGGCTTTCTCACGATCTTCTCCTCTGAGATCTTTAACAGTAAGTTTTGTCCGCAAGAAAACCAGTAATAGTTTGGAGTAGAGACTGACGAGAAGGTTGATCAACATACGGGTGCGAAAGGGAAACAATAAAATAAGCGGGTAGAGTGGAATCGTCACAATAAAATAGCTGGCAATAATAGAGACGGCGGCAATATATTTTACGGCCTGAATAAGAATCAATTGTGCTCCCTGTTATGTATAAAATAATTTCCTCTCATTCTCTTAAATATGTTTTAATTTGAAAAGAAAACTCTCAATCAAGGATTAAAGCATGAGTAAGGTGTACCTCTTGTTAACTCTTATGATCTTAGTATCATGCGCGAGTCGCGGAGCTAAAACAATTATTGCACATAGGGGAGCTTCTGGTTATCTACCTGAACATACTCTTGAAGCTGCTGCCATGGCCTATAGTTTTGGAGTGGATTTTATTGAGCCAGATTTAGTTGTGACTAAAGATAATCACTTAGTTGTCCTTCATGACGTGCATATTGATAGCACCACCAATGTCGCCTCTCTTTTTCCTGAGAAGAAAAGAAAAGATGGCCGTTTTTATGCTGTTGATTTTACTCTCTTTGAATTAAAACAGCTCAGAGTCAATGAGCGGACGAATTTAAAGACTCAACAGTCTGTTTTTTCTAAACGCTTTCCTCAAGACAAAAGTTCTTTTCGAATCCCTAGCTTTCAGGAATTTATAGAACTCATCCAAGGCTTGAATCAATCAATGGGAAAAGACATTGGGATCTATCCTGAAATGAAAAGCCCAGAGTTTCATGCCAAAGAAGGAAAAGATATAGCCAAGCTCACATTTAAGATTTTAGAGAAGTATGGTTATAATTCAGAAAAAGCAAATATTTATGTTCAATGTTTTTACCCGCCCACCCTTAAAAGACTTAAAAATGAGTTCAAAGCGAAGTTTCCTTTGATTCAATTGATCGCAGAGCAGAGTTGGAATGAGAGTTCTGCCAATTACCAACAGATGCAAACCAAAGCAGGTATTAAAGAGATCGCCAGCTATGCCGATGGTATCGGACCTTACGTACAACAACTCATTAAGAATGAAGAGATGGTGAAATGGGCCCATGCCTATGGTCTTAAAGTACATGCTTATACCCATCGCAGTGATGCCCTTCCAGAGGGGATGAAAACGGATAAGGAGTTTTTTCAATACTTCTTTGGAAAACTCAATATTGATGGAATCTTCAGTGACTTTTCAGATAGGGCTCTTCCTTATGCAAACTAATATGGTCACTTTTCTCCAAAGGTTTCAACTGGTGTCATGTAATTTAAGGGGGTTAGCTTGTTTTTCTTGTAGTGACATCGTTTCAAGCTGATAATGAATTAAGCTAAATTTAAGGAGAAATAAACCATGTCTACGACAATAGAGATGCAACAATTCACAGTGGGAAGCCATATAGGATGTGATTTGAGGATGACTCATCCTTCGATCAATAGGGCCCATGCTAAAATTTATTTTACTGATGATACCGTTCTCATAGAAGACTTGGATTCTAGAGCGGGAACATTTGTTTTTCATGAAGGAAGCTTTAAGCGAATAAAAAGTGCCAAAATAAAGTTTAATACTGTGATCAGGTTAGGAAGTGACCTCGAAGCGGTTGAAGTCAGTGAGATCATCGCTAGCTATCAAGATCAAAAAGCGAAACAGAAAAAAGATATCTATCAACGAGTTAAGCATATGAGTTTTAAGCGTTGTATCGATTGTGGAAGTGTTTTAGAAAAAAAGAAAATCTATTGTGACTGTTGCGGGGCCATATTTGAAGAAGCAGCTTGAGCTGGATAAACAACAGTTAATCAAAATTCTCTCCTTTAGTGCCATCGCCTGTTTGGTGATCAATATCATCGCACTTCTTTTTCCTAAGTTTTGGAGAAATCTGCTTATAGGTAAGGAAAAGCTCGAGTTTTCTCTCACCTTTCAAGATGTGATGTGGTTTATATTTGTGATTGGTATCTTTCTTGTCATCCATCGAGTTAAACGATTGAGAGAAATTCAAAAATATAAAGGCCATACCTATCTTCCTGAAGACTTTGAGACCATTATTGATTCGGGCTACCTGACGGAAGTTATAAAAAAAACAAAAAAAGATGCAGGAGAGGATTTAGGAATTCTGCCTTATATGATCTTGCAAATATGCCTGCAATTTAGAACGAATAATTCTATTTCTTTGACGACAGATTTTCTGACTAAGCAGTTAGAGCTTTTTTTTCACGAGGTTGAACTTGGCTTTAGTAAAATCAAATATATTATTTGGCTCATCCCTTCCTTAGGTTTTATGGGAACAGTTTATGGAATTGGTCTTGCCGTTAGTCGATTGAGTGAAGGCTCTCTTGATGATCCTGAATTGCTCACCAAAATGGCTTCAAATTTAGGGGTCGCTTTTAATACGACACTTTTAGCTTTAATTCTTTCGGTGATACTACAATACTTTGCTCAACATTATGAAGCCAAAGAAGAAGATATTATCAATGGCTTTGGAAAATATATTTTAGATAATCTCATCAACAAACTTATTGAGCATAAATAATGCGAGTTAAAAAAAATAGAGAAGTTAATATTTTTTCGGCTTCCGTCGTCGATTTATTTGCCTCTGGTTTAGGGGTTTTTCTTATTGTTGCGATTATCGCTTTGGTAAATCAGAAAAAAGAAAATCAGAGAATTGGTCAACCAGAGAAAGTAAATGAAGCCAATGAAAGTCTTATTGAAGATTTAGAACAAAAACTTAAAGCAAAAGAAGAAGCCCTGGCAAACTTAATGCTCAAAAATCAAGGCTTACAGCAAAGGCTTTCACAATCAACGACTAAGACTGAGGGCAAACATAAAGACGTTGAACAATTGAGTTTTGAAGAAAGCGTGGCGCTTAATCAAGTTAAAAACGAGCTCAATGAAATTATCACCAAACAAAAAATGCAGATTAAAAATCTTCTGGATACGGATACAGAGAAAACGGCTAAGATTAAAGAGCTTGATCAAACCATTGAAAGCCTAAAAGAGATCTATAAATCATCAGGTGAGAAATCTGAGAGCCACTTAGATCCAAGTAAGTTTGAAGTTGGGACAAAGATTCAACTTAATAATGTTCAGTTTTATGCAGGGACTGAAAAGGCTATTGAGCCTTATGCGAGTCGTGAAATTCAAGAGCTCGCGAGAGTTCTGCTTGAGAATAAAAAAATTAAAGTCGAAGTTTCCGGACATATTTTTTTAAGTAAAGAAGAACTTGAGAAGGGAAGCGTTTATGATGACTCAAATCTCTCAGGACGTAGAGCCCGTGTTGTATGTCAGAAACTAGTCGAGTTAGGGGTGGCCGAGGATAGATTGAAATGCATTGGCTATGGGGGAAGACGTTATCTTCATTTAACCAATGATCAATATTCTGAAGAAGCACAGCTCAACCGAAGAGTCGAAGTAGAGATTTTGGCTAAATAGTTGCGATTAAGCGATCAATTTCAATATCAAAGCTACACTTAAAATGCCCCAGAGGACAAGCCGCTTTACCATGAAGGCCACAAGGCATGCACTCTAGTCTTGGGTCTCTTTGAATAATAATACTTTGCTCGGCGAGCGGGAAGTATCCAAATTCGGGAATCGTTGAACAATAGATCGCTGTGGTTGGCGCATTGACCGCACTTGCGAGATGAAGAGGGGCTGAGTCATTCACAAAAACCCGTTTTGCGTTTTTCATGAGCATGGCCGATTCAAGTAAGCTTAATTTGCCGCAAAGGTTTTCACAATTTTCTTGCATTAAGCTGGACACTAACTCATTATCCGATGGTGCTCCAATAAGATAGACTTTATACATTTGACTCACTTGAGCGATTAACTCTTGCCATTTATCTTTATGAAACTGTTTTGTATACCAGACGCTGGCTGGGGCCATAACGAGATAGTCTTGGGGAAGGTGAAGAGTCTTTATTTTATTTTCTTCCACCTCTGAAAAATAGAGTTTCGGTCTTTGGGGAGAGATTTTGAGATCCGGGAGAATAGCTTTGAGCAGTTTTTGATTGCGTTCCACCTCATGGAGAGGCTTCCCCTCTTGCTGATCAGGAATGAGGTGAGTCACCTTATGATGAAACAAAAAGCTAAGTGGATTCTTATCAAAGCCTATTGTTTTTTTTCCACCACTTAATGCTGTCATTAAGCCTGAATTAAAAAAACGTTGGATATTGATCACATAGTCATATTTTTCCTGACGAATATTTTTGATATTTTCTATAAGAGATCCCAGTTTTCTTTTTTTGTCCCAAATATGTACCTTGTTAATCTGGGGAGAATTAGCGAGCAGAGATTCATTACCTTTTCTCAGAAGAAAATCAATACGACTGTGAGGAAAATGCTCTTTTACTGTTTCAATAAGACTTGTGGCCAAGATGACATCACCGATAAAAGCGGTTTGGATGATGAGTATTTTAGTTGTCATAGATAAGACCCAAAAGTTGCATCGACTTCTCTTTAATATCGAATTTCATTAAAACCTTATAATAGCAATTGTTTTGATACTGCTGGTATCGTTTAGAATCTGAAGCGAGTGCCATAATTTCCCTGGCCATGGCTTCACAGTCAAAGGGAGGGATCAGCTTACCCACAGTATTGTTCTCTACCACTTCGCTCATCGAGCTAATATCAAAAGTGATAGCAGGAATTTGATACTGTAATGACTCAACCAAAGCATTTGCGGAACCTTCGAAAAGTGAAGTGAAGATAAACATATCAATTTGAGGAAAAAATTCTTCGGCCTTTTGATGACCTACTAACTCTACATGTTGACCCAGTTTATTTTCATCTATCCAGTTCTGGATAAGCTCCTTATTTGGGCCAGTCCCCGCGATGATGAGCTTAAAATCAAACTTATTTTCTTTTAATCCTTTAGCGACCTTTATCAGCATATCATGGCCTTTTTGGTCGACTAAACGAGCAAGATTACCAAGCCTCACGGGAGTCTGGATCTCGCTCATTCTTTTTTCATGGGGCTCAACTCCGTTATAAATGATATGAACCTTCGAACTTAGACTTGGGATATTTTTGATCACTTGTTTTTTTATTTCTTCAGAATTTGCAATGATAATATCAATATGTTGATAAATATAACGATTAAGAAATGTATTCTTAATAGGATGAGGCATCCCTCTGCGATAAATAACTTTTTTAACGCCCGCTTTTTTAGCGATCACTGCTCCAAGCTTTAAGTCCCTAGGAGAATTAAATATGACAGCATCGGGATTGAGAGTGCTTAAGATCCTTTTGATTTGTTTTCTGGTTGATGGATGAAGAAAACTAAGATTGCTCGATTTAATAGGATGAACGTGAAGTTCATTATCTTTAGCCCTTTGCAAGAGTACTGAATTAACAGCTGTGATAAAATGAACTTGAATTCCAAGGTCTTTGAGTAGATTGGCCATGGTGAAGTGCCATTTTTCGCCGCCTCCCCACTCAACATTTGTGTTAAAGAATACAATCTTTTTTGTCATTAGGATTTTAGTTTTGTCGAGAATTTCTCGCCTTGATGCATTCGCCAGACTTTGACATTTCTAATAAAGACATTCCAAGCACCCATGCAAGAGATGATAAAACCTGCTTTACCATCGAGAAAGCCCTTTTGCAGAAGATAACGTTTTAAGAAAGCAAAAAAAGGCTTAATCAACAAATGATAAAGTGTCACTTTTTGAATCTTATTTACGCGGTCTAGTGCGGCCCAAGTTGTATAGCGCATGCCTTTGAGAAGATGAGCCTCTAAGCCTTTTCCTTGATAAGTATCATGAGCAAGAGAATTCTTTAATCTCCCTATGGGCCCGTTGGTTTCGATTTCAGCATGAACATGTTTGTTTTGGTATTTGCATTGAGATTTTCGAAATAATCTAATGACAGCATCACCGGCCCAAATATGATTGAGCTTTTGATCCATAAAATAATTATCTCTTCCAATCCAAAAGGCGACTTCTTTCGGTTCACTCTTCACTGTCTGTCGGATTTCTTCAATTAAATCTTTATTCGTTCTTTCATCTGCGTCCAATAAAAAAATCCAGTCGTGTTTGGCTTGAGGGATGATCCAGTTTTTTTGTGCTGCAGAATGTTCATATTCGTGTTGGACAAATTTAACTTGAGGAAATTCTTTTATGATCTCAACTGTTTTATCTGTGCTGAATGAATCCACCACAATGACTTCATCTGCAAAAAGACAAGATTCAATTGCTCCCCGAATGTTATGCTCTTCGTTAAAGCAAGGTATAATAGCCGTTATTTTTTCCAAGTGGGTTTCCTTAAAGTTTAGTTTAAAAATATAGTTTCTAGTGACTATTGTAAATGCTAATTCTCATAATGCGCATAGTAAAGTCTTTGAATTTCTGATGTTTTGATTGTCGATTGAGAAAAATTACGACAAAATATTGAAAAGGAATTTAAGCTGAGAAGTATGGTGCACGAGGCGGGACTTGAACCCGCACAGCTAAATTAGCCGAGGGATTTTAAATCCCTTGTGTCTACCAATTCCACCACCCGTGCATTTGTTGAATTGCTAGTGTCTAAAAATTGAAAAGGATAGTCAATATAAAATGAACACTAAAAAGTTAAGTTTTTTACTCATTCTCGTTATGCTTTCTTTTTGGAATTGTTCCCAATCAAATTCAATTCTTCCTGGAAGCTCTTCACTTGATAAAGAATTTGCCAGTGAGCTTGTCACCAATGTTCCCAATAATTGGTTTCAAAAACCTAAAGCATTTAGTTTACAGTCTGATGATGTCGAGGTTCCAAGTCATTTCTTTTATGATGTTAATCCAGATATTAAACTGAACAAAACTGTAAGTGTTGTGATTGAAACTCCTGAAGGTAGTCCTTATCAGTACAAAATAGATTTGGTTTCGGGACAACATTATATGAATCATCAGTATTGTGAGTTAAAAGATTTTTGGGGGAGATATAAAGGGGATATTGAAAAACCTCCTTTTAGTATAGGGATTGTTCCACGTATACTCGATCAAGCAGGCACACCACAAAAAATCCTGGTTTTTGGTGATAAGAATTATATTCAAGAACACTTTATGGATAATTTTTTTGATGTCAGAGTCGTAGGTGGGTTCATCGAGCAATTTTGTGAAAAAGGTGCTTGCTTAGACCCAAAAACTTGGAAGTCTAGGCTCGTTTTAGTTGGTATACAGACGGGTTATACTCAACTCGAAGATGTTAATGAAATCTCTGAGCTTCAAAAAGAAGTGGATTGGCCAAAAGTGAGAGCTTTCGTCGAAAATGCTCAAGGTCAAAACAAACTTGGAAAGGATTACTTCTCAGCATTCAAAATGGGTTTTCCTATTGATTCTCAAGCAAGCTTAGATTTCTTAAAAAATAACTCAATATTCTTTACTGTTGAGAGGCTCACCACCATGAGAAATTCTTGCTATAAACTTTATGATGAATTTTGGGAAAAAACAGGAGAACTAAGTGAGATTGAGAAAAGAATTCTCCAAGCGAAAAGCCTTGCTGAAAGAGCTAAGTTAGAAAAACTCGCAAGAAGAACAAAGGATGGGTATTTTTTTCGAAGATTTATCAGAAATTTTAAAAAGTATGAAAGGGAGTTAAAGACATGTTTTAAATACATCTACTATGGAAATCATCATGATGATCCTGAGAGATTTTGGTATTTTACATTTCTCAACTTTTTTACAAAAGCTCATGAAGAAGGTTACACCTATAGTTGTACCAGCCGAAATTGGGTTAGGAACCCTTTATTGGCAAGTGGACAAAGAGCGAAAAAGCTCAAAGATGAATTTATTTACTGTGACGGAAGAGAGTTGGACCAAGCTTTTTCAAATTCTTTGTTGTTGATGTCTAACCTGAAGAGAAATCATGCAAAAAGTTATCGGTTTATTGACTATGATCGTGGTGTTTATGGGACCCATAAAAAGCTTTATTCCATTGTCCCAATCCCTTTGCAAAAGTACCAGTGTTCAAAAGGAAGTGAATATTATCTTAAAGCTCCTGTATTTCCTAAGGACATCAAATGGAAAAAAAGAGATCTCAGTCAAATGAGTTCAGGTAAGCTTAACTAAAAGTTATGTTATGAAAAGTTCAATCAGAAAATTAAGAGAGAAGCTTGAAGATACACTAAAGATATACGACTTTAATGCCATCGTTATTGGAGCTGATGCTCAAGAATTTCTACAGAATAATTATTTTTTTACAGAACAAATTGAAAATATACATAACTTAAATCAAGTGCAGGTTGAAAAATCAGAGCTGCTTATTATTGTAGGACATCCCAACTTAAACTTAGTGGAAAGAATCAAAGGTATTCATGCTCTTATGAAGTCAAAAGAAACCAAATTGATTCATATCTCAGGTGGCCTAAGTCAGAAGCTTCAGGAAAAGTCTTATTTCGTATGTGAAGAACTCTCGGAACATTTACCGATTGATCTTACAATAACTAAATATCCTCTCAACACCACAGAGATCATTCAGCACATTAGAAAATGCATGAGAGATGAAGAGGTCATAAAGTGATAGACTTGAGCCAAATTCCTCATGCCAAGAACTTGAGTAAGACAGGACTCTTGAAAATAGCAACTGAAAGTGGTCATATCGATAGTGTTTCTCAGTTTTTAAAGGATCATATTGATGGTGTTTGGTTGCTTGATATCGTAGGTGTTGATCAGTCATTACAAAACAAGGGAGTTGAGCTTCACTATCATTTTAGTGATGTAGAGAATGATGAATTGATTACTGTGACTGTTTCAGAGGCCAAAAAAGACACGGTAAAAAGCATTAGTCATATATTTTTTAATAGCTCTCTTTATGAGCAAGAACTCAATGAGTTTTTTGGAGTGCAATTTGATAAAACTTATCGAAATGAAATTTTTGGAGCTGAAAATAAAATATATCCTTTACTCAAAGACGAGTTGAGAAAGCCTGAGGTTAAAAAAGAGCCGTTTGACGAATATTCATTTCAAAAAAATCTTTTTTTAAATGAATATCAGATTGAAATAAAGACAGCTGAAGAAAATAATTTAATTTCTCAGTGTGAAGTGAACTTAGGCTACGGTCATATAGGTTTGGAGAAAATAAGTGAAAACTTAAACCTTTTTGAGACTTATCAACTGCTAGAGAACGTGTTCTCGACACAATCACTGGATTGGAGCTTTCTGCTCTCACACAATATTGAAAAGAGCAAAAAGATGATCATTCCTGAGAGGGCGCAAGCGTTGAGAATGGTCTGCCTTGAGTTCTCAAGAATATTCTCTCACCTCATGTATTTGAGAAACTTAAATTTTTATTATCAAAATGATAGTTTCTATCATCACTCATTATTATGGATGAAAAGACTTCAGGCATTATTTATTAGCCTGTGTGGTAATGAAGCCCTTAAGAATATCATTCGTATTGGCGGTGTCATCAAGGATGTCAATCAGGCTTGGCTCTCTCGAACGATAGATGATTTGTTGATTTTGGAAAAAGAAATTGAACAGTTTGAAAAATTCTTTACTGAACATAGGCATTGGCGAGAATCATTAAATATTTCACTCTTTGATAAACAAAATGCAGCTCTTTATTGTTTAACGGGACCTATGGTGAGGGCCAGTGGGATTAATATCGACTTTAGAAAGTCAGCTCCTTTTTATTTTTATAAAGATGTTCGATTTGAAGTTCCTGTCGCAACGAATGGAACTGCTTTTGATTTAGTTTGTATAAAAATAGTAGAGATAAAAGAGTCGATTAATATTATTTTGCAAGTGTTAGATAACTTACCCACCGGGAGTTGTATGAATGATGAATATCTAGACTTTACTCAAATTCAAACAACTCAGCATGAAGGGAATGAAGATGCGTTTAAAGCAAAACTCAAAACGATTTTTTCAGAACAAACATCACTGACTCATTTTTCTTATATTGAGAGTGCCAATGGGATTTTAAGTCTTTATCTCGATATGCAAGAAGGTCATGTTGACCGGCTTCATTTAGGATCGAGTGATTTGCTGCTTAAGAAAGTTTTTGAAGAAGTGAGCATCGGAAAGGATATGAGCGAGCTTGAAACTCTTTGGCATGTTTTACAACCTAACCTAAAATATATTGAGAGATAAATGATTATAAATTTAAAAAAGAAAAATTTAAACTTCCTCCAAAGCTTGAAGTCGAGCTGTGTTTATCTGTTTTCCCATTTTCTGCTTTCTCAGAAAATAATAAAAATCGTAGAGGATTCTCATTATCTCACTAAGTTTTTTTACCATAAATTCCCACAGCTAAAAAAGAATGTGGCTGATCAAATTAAATGCGTCAGCTGTGGCAGTTGTGAACAAGTTTGTCCCGTGGCAGCGATTAAGATTAAAAAAGCAGGTCTGTTATCATTGCCTCAGAGTTTAACCTCAGGAGAAGTTCCCCAAAGTTTTGAACTCAATCTTGAGACGTGTATCAAATGTCATTTATGTGTTGATGTATGCCTTGTGGATGCAATTGGCCTCAATGCAAGTTATGAGGATCAAAGTGGGATTGTTGACTTAGTTAAGTTTGCTGAGAATAAAACTAGCTCCCAAAAAGTTGAGAGCGTTGAGGATGTTCAAAATTAAGTGCTTGCAGCTTCTTAATAAAGTTTGTTCTTGAAATTTCAGTTCCCCCAAAGCTTTTAATCACAGGAGTCACCATCTGAGTGTCGATCCAGCGAATTCCTTTGCTCTCCAATTGGTGAACAAGAGCGTAAAAAGCCAATTTTGAAGCATTTGTTTCTTTATGAAACATTGATTCACCTGAAATGAGCTCCCCCATACAAACTCCATATAATCCACCCACAAGTCTTTTTTCATGATAAACTGCGACACAATAGGAAAGTCCTTGGTTGAATAGTTCGTTATATCCAGTGATAATATCTTGAGAGATCCAAGTTCCCTTTTCATGTTTTCTTTTCACAACGGCACAATTTCTGATCACTTCTTCAAAATTATGGTTGAACTTTATAGTGTATGGATTTTTTCTTAAAAACCTATTGAAGGAGCGAGAGATATGAAAATCTTTTAACTCAAGAATCCCTCTCGGATCTGGAGAAAACCATGTGAGGGGAGAGTTCTTAGAGATAGGCCAGGGAAAAATACCTTGGGTGTAAGCACTTTTGAGGGTTTCGGTATCTATCTTCCCACCTACAGCAAGTAGCCCTTCTGGTGTCGCTGAATGTACGGGAGGAAACTTTATTGGCATAATATTTCCATCAATCTCTGAACAATGAGACGGGCGCTTAATAGAGTTGTCTCTGGTTCGGGAGTGAGTTTTTGTTCATGAGGAAAAGAAATATGAGGAGCGACCTCACTTAAATCAGCACCAGAGATTTCACATTCTTGATGAATACTTTCTAAAATAGTTATGAGGTGATGTGGTTCAAGTCCGTTAGGTTCAGGGGTTCCTGTGGCCCAAGCATATTTAGGATCGAGCACATCAATATCAATTGAGATATAAACAGAGTCAGTATTCGTTTCTCTAAGAGTCTTAAGAATGAGATCCAGGTAATTTTGATTATCTAGTATATCCTTAGCCCAAATTTGCTTAATTCCATATTTTGACTCCCAATAATCTTTTTGATGAGAACTCGATCGAAGACCGATTTGGATAAATTGCTGAGGATTTTTTAAGTGAGGGAGCAGTTGATTTGCCCATGAGCCAAATGTCAGTGGGATGCCCAGTCTCGAATTCATTAAATCAGTATGGGCATCTAAATGAAGAATCGCTGGGTTTCGACCTAATTGATATTGATTTTTGAGCCAAGTTTTTATCAGTGGATAAGAGGTGGAATTGTCTCCTCCCAGTCCCATGATCTTAGCTTGGGAATGAGTTCTATAAATTTCAGAACAAAAGTCTTCAGCAATACTAAGGGGACTCACGGGGAGATTTAAATCTTTATGATAAAGATCAATTCTACAGCTTTTCATAATTTCTGGACTTAAGTAATCATCGTGAATGAGGTGAGGGATACACTTCACATCTCCCAAGTCTAGAAAGTTTTGAAGGTGTGCTATCTGGTCTCTTATATAAATAGGTCCCCAGTTTGATCCTTTTAAAACTCCTGCCCCAGCATCCGTGGGAATACCTAAAAGCAACGGTTTTTTTTCAGAACTAAGTTGTAACAACGATTTTTCCCAAAGGCCTTGAACAGTTTCAAGATCAGAGTGAGGATAGAGTTTTTCTTGATAAGCCTTTTTTATACTGGCCATGGAATGGGTCGTAAAAATTCCGTTACCAGGAGGGCAAAGGTAGTTAAAAACTTTATCGTGAATAAAACTCATACAATAGTTGTGGGCTCATGATTCAGGATACAGTCTGAGTAGTCTTGATAAAAAGTTTGAGAATTGTCTGAAGCAAGTTTTTCTAGAAAATCTTTAATAATTAAATACTCAAAAGAGATGATGTCTTGATTGAGGCGATCGAAAACTCCAGCAATATGAGACGTTTTATTTAAGTTAGAAAGTTTTGCTTGAAATCCTGCTTTAAAAGGTTCTTCTTCAAAAACATCTAAGTAACATTTTGAATTAGAATTCTGTTGGAGATAATCAAACAGATCTTCTTCCTTTATAATTCCGCCTCTTGCAGGATTGATAATAATATTTTTTTTCGCTAATTCATTAAGGGCGACTTTCTCCACCATATGATAACTTGTGTCGTTGAGATCCGCAGCGATGAGCAGAATATTAACTTTAGAAAATAGTTCATGGGAAAACTCATTCTCTACACCTAGCTCTTTTGTAAAGGGATCATAGACAGTGAGTTGACTGACTAAGGGTCTCAGAGAGTTTTTTAGTAATTGTCCAATATGCCCATTTCCAATAATCAAAACTTTTTGGTCCCTAAGAAGAGGCCTTTTCCATACTCGCGTGGATGACCAATGGAGATGATTGGGTACCTGTGCTATTTCCTTGAAGACACAAGACAGCATATACTCCGCAACCGCATTAGCTCTTATTGGATTTCCTTTCACAATGGGAAAAGAACATTTTTTAACAAATTCATCACCTATATTGTCATAACCAGAATTGGGGTGAACGAGTAGTTTGGTGCGATCTAAAATCGTCTTAGGGATATGCTCAATCTGAGTGTGTGTGTTTGTGATCAGTACGAATGGAATTTCTTTTTGAGTTTGGCTTAAACTCTTCACATAACTCACCCCTGGAATACTCTCGAGTATTTTTTGTTCTTTGGCCAAAAAATGAGAGTCTTGATAAGACGATGAGTCTGTTCTATAAACTTGTAAATTCATAACTCAATTTTAAAGTAAAATTTTGTGACAGACTAGACATTTTCAGGTAAGAAATGTTACAGCGCATATAAACAGGTAAACTATGATAAATATAAAATCAGAACGTGAAATTGCTATAATGAAAGAGAGTTGCCAACTTGCAGCAAAAACTCTCAATTTTATTGAAGATAAATTAGAAATAGGAATGAGTACAGAAGATGTTAATGTTCTGTGTCATGACTTTATCACTTCTCATGGAGCCTACCCATCTCCACTTAATTACAATGGTTTTCCCAAATCAGTTTGTACTTCTTTAAATGAAGTCATCTGCCATGGGATACCCTCAACTAAAGATAAACTCAAAGATGGGGATATACTAAATATTGACGTCACGACTTATTATAAGAAATTTCATGGCGATACCAATCGAACGTTTTTTATTGGGAATGTCGCTCCTGAGATTAAAGACTTGGTGAAAGTGACCTATCAGTGCATGATGGCCGGAATTGAAATTTGTAAACCAGGCACCAGATTAGGTGATGTGGGGGCCATTATTGAAGAGATCGCTGGAGATCATGGCTATAGTGTTGTTCATGAATATTGTGGTCACGGAATAGGTAGAGAATTTCATGAAGAGCCTCAGGTTCTTCATTACGGTAAAAAAGGAACAGGGGTTGAGATCAAGCCCGGTATGACCTTTACTATCGAGCCAATGATTAACTTAGGCAAAAGACATTGCAAGCTTTTAAAAGATGAGTGGACGGTTGTGACTAAAGATAAAAAGCCTTCTGCTCAATTTGAGCACACTATTTTAATTACCGAGAGTGGTCACGAGATTTTAACCCTCGATCCAGATAAGCCTTATTCTCCAACTTTTGAATGATGAAATATTCTCCTCTAGGTGATGAAACTCCACTTCTAGCAAATGATATTTGCCAAATAGCCTTAGTGCTAGATTCTAAGAACACTTTTTTTAAACTAAGATATGAAATCAAAAACGAGAATCTTGTCTCTCACATGGATTTTATCTGCTCCCAATTGCAGGATAAAACTATTGATCAAGCTCTTGATATACTCATTGAACTGTCTTCACAAAAAAAATCATATGATTTCGATTTTTGTTGCCTGCAATTTAGACAAGGGATTGAAGCTCTTCTAGGCCATATTCCACTGGATAATGAGAACGATCCACTTATTTGCCGCTGTACTGGAATTTCTCTGGCCGAGTTTGAAAGCTATATTGTTAAGTTTAAAGGGGACGAGCAAGAGATAAAAAAACATTCCAATATCAATATGATCTGCAGCGATTGCACTTATGAGTTTAAAAATTATCTCTATTCCTTAAGTCAAAAACATCATTATTTTGCTGGTTTTGATCAAGAAGAAATGATCGATAAAATCAACAAGCTTCTAGAAGAATTTCAACTTTACTCGCCGGCTGAGTTTTCTCATGTTCAATTGGAATGCACGCAAGTTGCGTATCCTAAGGTGGTGATTAAAGTCGATCATAAAGGTGAGCTAGAGCAAGAGTTTGCTAAAAAGACTCTTCGAAACTATCTAGAAAGAGAGCTTAAGCTTGCTATTGAGATTTATCTTTTGGGCTACAACTAGCTTTCCAGTTCTCGCTTTGTAATTTCTCAAAGATTTTTTTCTTATCAGGTATCTCTTTCACGAGGGTTTTCATACCCACATCTGAAAGAATATAGCGAGCGCGAGTATAGAATTTAGCGAGGTGAGGAAACTCCTGTTTTAAACAATGAGCCTGGCCGATCTCTATTTGTAGAGCAGCTAAATAATCTAAAAAAATATAATAGGAGCTCGTGGTAAAACTCTCAATACTCGTTTTATCAATGGCATGTTGTTTGAGATCCTGAGAGTTAATGCTAGAGAAGAATAATTCATCTCCAAGGAACATATGTTCCAACACGACTAAGCTAGGTTTTTGGGTGCTCTCTGAACAGATTTTCTTCTCTATCTCTTTATTCATCTCAATAGATTCACTGAACATAGCAAATTCATTAATAATTGACTGATTGAGTGCCTTATAAGCTCCTCCCCATCGATTCTTATGAATTTTTGCTTCTTCTTTTCCAATGCACTTTAAATAATTTGTTGCTGGGAAGGAGGAAAGTGAAAAAAGGAGTGTGGCCAAAAAAAGTAATTTCATTTTTCCATTATACAAGAATATTCCTTCGAGACAAAAGGGTAGTTAGCGCTTAAAATACTCCATGAGGTTTTAATTATGAAAGAAATGGCTTTAGTTGATCATCTTGATGAGCTCCGCAAGCGTCTTATTTATATCGTCCTGATTGTGTTTGTGACCTTTTTTGTCTGCTATGGATACGGAAGTGAGATACAAGAATTTTTACTTAAGCCATTGAGAAGTGCTTTGAGTGAAAACGATAAGGTCGTGTTTTCAGGCCTTTTAGAAAAAGTGCTGGCCCAATTTCAACTGGCATTCTGGACCTCAATTATAGCATCGTCCCCCCTCACTTTTTTTCAAATTTGGCGCTTTATTAAGCCTGGACTCTATGACCATGAAGTCAAAGTTGTAAGACCCCTTCTATTTCTGGCTTTCTTGTTTTTTGCAGCAGGTGTGGGCTTTGGCTATTTTATCGTTTTTCCTTTTACTTTTGAAACCATGCTAACTTTTGGTGAAGTTCAAGCAGAAGCCTATATGAATTTAAAAGACTATCTTGTCTTATCAACCAAAATTCTTATTTTTCTAGGCATTGTCTTTCAATTGCCCATCGTTTTGATTGTTATTGGTGCCATGGGAATTGTGAATTCTAAAAAGTTAATAAGCTTCTCTCGCTATGTGATTGTGGGTTTTGCTGTTCTCTCGGCCATGCTCACCCCACCAGACCCTATCACTATGCTTGCTCTTATGCTGCCGCTGATTTTTCTCTATTTCGTGGGCGTTTTACTCGTATTTCTTTTTATTGATCCCTTTCAAAAAAAGCGAGAAAAAGAGCTAGAGACAACCTAAATCCAAGTATTTAAGTGCGTTGAGGTTTTTGGTCAAGTTTTTCAACGTTTCAACCGATAACGAGTTGAAGCGAGGAATTATGATTCTAGATTTTCAAAATGTTAGTTATTGCATACCCAATGGTCAGTCGATCTATGAAAACCTTAATTTAAAGGTGCATCATAACGAATATTATGGGGTATTAGGGAAGAACGGTGCCGGAAAAACCACTCTTATTGAGATGATTATGGGCATGCGTAAACTAAAAACCGGGAATATCTATGCTTTTGGCGAAGATGTGAATCATACGGGTAGGAAAAACAAACATAAGATTTTTGTCGTCACTCACGATATGCAGGTTCCAGGGAATATCATCTTAAAAGATTTGTTTAAATTTTATGCGTATTTTTATCCCCAGTACGATAAAGAAATTGAAGCACAACTGGTAGAGCTTTTTGAGCTCGATGCCTCTAAAAAATTTGGAACATTATCCACAGGTCAAAAAATAAAAGCCTTTCTATGTGCGGCTTTTGCTGCAAGAGCCCAGCTTTATTTATTCGATGAAGTGACTGCGGTATTAGATCCAAAGTCTCGTTACAATTTTTTCAAATTTCTTAATCAATATAGAGATATAAATGATTGCTCTGTTTTTTTAGCAACCAATATCGCAGAAGATTTAGAAAACTGTATGGATAAAGTACTGTTTATCGATGACGACCATAATGTCTTGGTCAAAGACACCCATGATATTAATAAATTATTTGGTGAAAAAGAGTCAGCATGAAGTTAGTTTGGTTTTTTTGCAAACAACATTTTATTTTTAACAAATATCGCTTTCTATTGATCAGTTTTATCTCATCACTGATTTTAAGCTTCGGTATTTTCTTCTATGATAAAGCCGCTGATAAAGCTGCTTTTCTCATGCAATATTCAATTTATCCAATCTTTATTATTTTAATAGGGAAGATCAATTTCAGAAATAACATGATGTTCGATGTGAAGCATATGATGTCACTACCTATGTCTAAAAAAGAAGTGATTTGGACGAAGTCTTTAGCTGACGTTCTTCATTACTTTCCTGTGACCTTTGTCTTTCTCTATGGATTTTATTTGGGCTTTCCCAATTATAATGTCTTTATCGTAGGAATCATTCTTCATTTTGTTCTCTTCATTGCTAATATGATTGCCTTTAATAAAAGAATCGACTTTGCTCGTATGCAACATGCCCAAGCCAGTTTTAAAAACTCATTTTTGTGGCTCAATAAAACATTTGATTCTATGTTGTTTATTTTTATTATCATGCTGACGTCATCCATCATTATTGGAGGCTTTAAAAATCATGTTTTGATGCAACAATATTTAATGTTAATTTTTTGCTCTATCATGGGATTCATTGTTTATACTAAAACCATAAAGATGCTTACAGACGAAACTCTTTCTTATCTCATGCTGAGAAGAGATTTGGTGAGAATAGGTGTAAAAGCGATGGTGATTGGAGTTCCGCTTGCCATGACTTTTTACTCAGAAAAGTTCATTCAAAAGAAACTTAAAAATCTCAAACAAGTGAGTCCTGTGGTTAAAAACTTAAATAAAGAATATGAAAAAATCTCACTTAAAGTTGATGATAAAAGACTTCTTATGGCCATTGCTCAACAAAACACTCAAGAGATAGAAACTTACTTGGCCACCCATAAAGATCTCCCATGGGACATTGAAATTCTCGGAGGTTATATCCCGCATATTGCAGCAGGTTCAGGGAATGTGATGATGCTTGAAGAAATGCTCAAGCGCAGGCCTGAACTGATCAACATGAAAGGAAAACATAAAAAAAGAACACCTCTCTTTACCGCTATGGCCAACTGTCAGCTTAACTCCGCTCAATTCCTCTTGGATCATGGTGCGAAGCTTGATGTTCAAGATATCCATGGTGACACACCCATCATATTTGCAGCTAAAAATAAATGCTACGGGGGAGTGGTTCTTTTAGGGCATAGTGGGGCGAATATAGAAATTGCTAATAAAAAGAATAAAACGTTGCAGGCCTATATCAAAGGTTCTGGTTTAGATCATATCATCAACCAGAAATCTCCAACGGATAAAATCAAAAGAAGTATTGCCTCTGAACCGAAATAATCTTACCTACTTTCTTGTTCTTATCTTTTTTGCTGTAGGGCTTTGGCTCTACTTAAGTAGAACTCCCGAGAAGCTGCCGATCAAAAGTGATCTTGATGAGCAGGAGCAAATTCAATTAAAAAAAGACTAATTATTTTTGCATTGCTAGCAGAACTTCTCGCATAACTTTACAAGCAAATACACTTGAGTTTCCGGTTGAGTCAATCATGGGGGCCAGTTCGACAATATCTGCTCCCACTAAATTTTTCTGATTAAGAATCTTGAGAAGCTTCATAAAATTATGAAAATTTTCTCCGCCCGCTTCAGGAGTTCCGGTTCCAGGCATAAAACTTGGGTCAAAGAAATCAAGGTCGAGAGTTAAATAAATGGGACGATTTCCTTCAAGGGCTTCGAGCCTTTTTATCATCTCATCAAGTGAGGTTGCGAGCGTCTTATGCTCACGCATAAATTCGAATTCCTCTTTGAGCCCAGAACGAATCCCATACTGAATAAGCTCTTGCTTGTCAGTCATATGATCCCAAATTCGTCTGATGATGGAAGCGTGAGAGAATTTTTCTTCAAGGTATCCATCACGAAGATCCGTGTGAGCATCAAGATGAATAATAACGAGGTCTTCAAAATTTTCGAGATAAAGTCTCATGGGACCATAAGAAATAGAATGCTCTCCCCCCAAGGTGAGAATTTTGATTTGATCAGCTTTAAGTCTTAGATCTTTAGTCACACCATAAAAATAATCGTTAGTGAGCTTCCACTTACTGGGATAGATAGGAAGGTTACCACAGTCAAGAATCGTGTAATCTTCTAAATCTTTATCTAAGTAGGGAGAGTAGGACTCAATTCCAAAACTTGCGTCTCGAATAGCGTCCGGTCCAAAGCGCGCACCAGGGCGAAAACTAGTGGTGCCATCAAAACAAAAACCCATGATATGAGTGGCGTTTTTTTGAATACTGGTTGAGCCACTTGTTCCAAGAACAACTTTACTGGCTTCCATTTGATCAAGTTCAATAACATCCATACTTTTTCCTTAAAGTCCTATTTTCTTTTTATGAAAGTTACTCAGGGCAAAAGCCCCTTTGTGCCATTCAGTGTTGTACCATTTTAAGCTGCGCTCAAGACTTTGCATATGGCGAATTTTATCAGGATTGAGCTGAGTGCCTTGATATTTTTTAGATGAAAAGCCAAACGTCCAAAAAACTCCGGGGTAGATAAGCATCGGTGCGGTAAAAGACTGCACATGAGGAAATTGAGCGCGCATATTTTTATAAATCTTTCCTACCCCCCATTCATCTAAAAAGGGATTTTCAGTTTGATTCATCATAATCCCTTCCTCTGTAAGGGCGTTAGAAACATTTTTATAAAACTCAGAGGTAAATAGCCCCGAAGCAAAATCTTCCGGGTCCGTGGAATCAATGATGATCACATCATATTCATTGGTCTTGGATTTGATAAAAGCGATTCCATCTTCGGCAAGAATATTAACTCTTGGGTCATCAAGACCTTGAGTGCACTCGGGAAAAAATTCCTTACTGACTTCAATCACTCTTTCATCTATTTCTACCAGATCGATTTGTTTGATATCTTTATGTTTGACGAATTCACGGACAACACCACCGTCTCCACCACCAATGATGAGAACTTTTTCGCATTTGCGAGCGACCATATAAGGAATATGGGCCATGACTTCATGATAGACAAACTCATCAATTTCACTGACCATGGTTTTTCCATCCAGCAGCAGTAATTTTCCTACCGACTCAGTTTGCAGCACTTCAATTTTTTGAAATTTAGATTGCTCACTATGAAGTTTTTTGCGAACTTTCCAGGCCATGGCAAATTTCTCAAAATAACTCTTTTCTACAAACCAAGTATTGTCCAGCATCATCACTCCTATACTGTTGAAATTAAAAGGCTGTTTTAGCTTAAAAACCCTCAATTTGAAACGCAAATCTTAATTTTTTGGTATGAAATCAATACTTTATCTCTTATAGTAAGGGTACTTTAAGGAGAGCTTATGTACATAATCACTGGAGCAGCGGGCTTTATTGGTAGTAATATTGTGGCGCAACTCAACGACAGAGGAATCAAAGATATTATTTGTGTGGATCGTTTTCGCGATGGCAACAAATGGTTAAACCTCAGAGGTCTGCAATATTTCCGCTTTATTCATGCAGATGATTTTTTACAACCCGAAGTTTTGGATGATCTTTTTGAAGATGGAGTGACCGGGGTCTATCATATGGGAGCTTGTTCTTCCACCACTGAGCGTGATGTGGATTTCCTCATGCAGAATAATGTTGAGTACTCTCAAATTCTTTTTACCTATTGCACTCATTTTGATGTGCCTATTTGCTACGCTTCTAGTGCTGCCACTTATGGGGCAGGTGAGAATGGGTATGATGATAATGAAAAAGAAATTTCTAAGCTTATGCCACTTAATGCCTATGGGTATTCAAAGCAACTTATGGATGAATGGGTGTTAGCTCAAACCAAAACTCCTGTTAAGTGGTATGGTGTAAAGTTTTTTAATGTCTATGGACCTAATGAGGAACACAAAGGAAGCATGCGCTCGGTTGTGTCGCAAGCGTATAAACAGATTCAAGATGCCAATAAAGTAAAACTTTTTAAGTCTCATCACCCAGACTATACGGATGGTGGTCAATTGCGAGACTTTGTTTACGTAAAAGACGTAGTAAGAGCCATGTTAGATTTGATGGAAACTGATCACGCAGGTAAAAATGGAATTTATAATTTAGGAACAGGCAAGGCACGCTCCTTTAAAGATTTAGCCGAAGCCACCTTTAAAGCATTAGATAAAGAAATTAATATTCAATACATCGATATGCCAGAAGCTTTGCAAGGCCAGTATCAATATTTTACTGAAGCTAATATGAAAAAACTAAAAACAGCACTTCCTACTTTTGAATTTCATGAACTGGAAGAGGGTGTTAAGGATTATGTGCAAAACTATCTGGCTACACCTATTCCTTATCTAAATACGAGATCAAATCGTGGCTAAGTTTAGCGGGGGTGTTAAAGAAGCTGCAAAAATGCTGGCCGGTCTGGGGCAAGCCGAGCAAAAAAAACTGCTAGAACAAATTCGCTTAAAAGATCCCCAGATGGCCCAAGAGCTAGAAGATAATTTAATTTCCATGGAAGATCTTCAATACCTTACTCCTTCTATGTTAGTGGGGCTTCTTCGTGATCTTGACCTGGAAGAATTTGGATTAGCGCTTCGAACTTTAGATAGTGAGATTACTGATAAGATACTGGGACAAGTTTCAACCGGTATAAAATTAGATATAGAAGACGGACTTAAAGGCAAACCTCGCAAACTCTCAGAAGTCCAAGCGGCTCAATCAAAAATCCTCAAAGTGCTCAAAGATAAAATTGATCAGGGTCAAATTGTGATCAATCCTGATGGGGATGAGTTGGTTTAGACATATTCTCACTTCCTGGGGCCAAATTGTGATGGCCGACCAAAGAATTCGGAGACAAAATTCCACTACCTGTCAAAATGACACTAAGCTCAAACACTTGCAAATTTTCTGGATTATTCTATAATTTACCGAAATTACGACGGTTATACATTGGCATGGTTCATGCATCTATACAGGCAACATCAAGCAAAGGAGTTGCTTGAAAGGTGCACAGAATGGGCATCTACACCACTGAGGGAATTGATTGAAACGGATTTTGATCAATTTATTTAGGAAGAATTTAACCCTTTAAAGAATTGCAGAACTAACCAATAGTAAGGAGTTTAGGATGAACAAATTAAACCAACAAAAATTTATGAACCTGTTTAACAACATGTTACAAGACCAAAATCAAAAGAGTTTAAACAATGTCCTTCATACCAATTTTGGTGGTGATGAAGTTGATCACGTAAATATACAAAAAGAGCAAGACCTCTCTATGCGCTTAGATGAGCGAAAAATACTTTTCCTCAGAAAGGTCAAAGAAGCTAAACAAAAGATTTTAGAAGGTACCTATGGGGTGTGTGAGGAGTGTGACTCTGACATCGCTCAGAAAAGATTATTGGCCCGTCCTATGGCCAAATTATGTATCAACTGTCAGGAAGAGAAAGAGCGCAATGAGTTTGGGACTATTCAAAAGAGAAGAGATTTAACAGCTAAAAAATTAACAGATGAAGCAGATGCTAATACTCATATCAAAGCAAAGAAGACTTATAATTCAGTTAAAGATATTGAATTCGAATCAGTTGTTCAAGCCTGAACGGATGTTCTAAAAGCCTGTAATATCATAAGGTTAGTGTAAAAGGGAGCAGGAATTGGCGCTCCCTTTTTTTATTGTATTTATTACAACGTGACTAGCTTATTTACAGTCTTCTGATACTATGCGTCAAGTTTAAAAATTGGAAGGAAAACTATGACGTATCAAAAGTGCGCAGGCGCTCTCATAGGCGCTCTCATGTTAGTAAGTTGTTCAGGTTCAAGTGGAAGCGGAAGCAAAGATGATAAACAGAAAGTTCAGGTGAAAAACTCAATGAGCTGTGATGTCGAAAACTTCCTCACCAAAGAGAAATCGAAAATCATTGTCGTCTCAGAGAAAAAAGATAATCAAATTACCCATATATTTAACACTCCAGATAATTCAGCTGTAGGAGTGACTAAAGGATTTAAATTCAGAGGACTAGAATTAGAGAATATTACTTATACCAGTGAAAACGATAAACTCTATAAAGGTGAGTCTCTGGTGGGCAAGAATGCTGAGAAGAAAGAAGATACGTTTATCCAAGTCTACTATGATGCCAAAATAAATGAGTTTGATGCCGATCTTATCACTGAAAAAATTGCTTTTGTTGATGGAGGATATAGAGTCGCAGAAACTCAAGTTGATGCCGCATTCTTAAAAATAGATAACTGCCAATAGGTAATTGCCAGACGAATGAATCATAAGTAGCCTATTTCAATAGGAGCTATTTATGAAAAACAAAGATTTGTACTGGAAGTATAACCTCCGTTATATCCTTATTTTACTTTTTTTCTGGGCCTTTGTTTCTTTTGGTCTATCCATTTTGATGGTTGATTGGCTGAATCAATTTCGCTTGGGTGATTTTAAATTAGGTTTTTGGTTTGCTCAGCAAGGAAGTATTTTTTCTTTTGTCATTATTATCATAACTTATATTTTTCTGATGAAACGATTAGATAAAAAGTTCGGAGGCGTACAATGAGTGTGCTGACTTGGACTTATATTATGGTTGGGGTGACCTTTGCCCTGTATATCGGAATTGCGATTTGGTCTAAGGCCAAAGATACTTCAGACTTTTATGTGGCCCATGGTCAAGTCTCACC
>CEQY01201787.1_pt1 | contig 24932 bp, 24 predicted proteins | sample 361391 | NCBI WGS metagenome assembly CEQY01 (sample SAMEA2621075, study PRJEB7988) | marine metagenome | isolation source: saline water (ENVO:00002010), including | reverse complement strand
ATTTTTTTGATCCCCATTGAGTATTCTTCGAAGCGCCCCTAGGTGTTCTCCTTGGGAACCAGTCACTACACAAATGAGATTGGAGTCTTGATAATTATCAACGGCATCAAAGTCTTTGACTGGATAGTCTGCAAGATTAATGAGATCAGAATCTTGTGCTGCTTGCAGATAGCGATTCACACTTCTTCCAATGGTGGTGATTTTCTTTTTATGTTTTTTGGCCAGCTCAAAAATATTTTTCACTCGGTAAATATTAGAAGAAAAAAGAGTGATAAAAGTTCTTTTGTTTTTTGAAAATATATATTCAAAATCAGCGAGCAGGTCACTCTCACTCGCAGTTTTATTTTCATTGAGAATATTTGTGCTATCGAGCAAGCAAATTCTTTTTTGGGCCGTAGTAAAAAGGTCTTTCACTTTTTGAGTGTCAAAAGGCTTTTCAAAGCTAGGGTTCAGATCAAATTTAAAATCACTTATAAAAAGTACTGACTGATCAAGGCTCGTATCCTTAAGTATGACTCCATAGGTATCGGGGATTGAATGAGTGACATGTAAGGGGTGAAGTTCAATTTGATCATAGGTAAAGTGATCAGATTCATCATAGACCTTTATTTTGCAGGGAAGTTTTTTGGGTTCTAGTTTGAGTCTGATTAAATTTGCCGCAAATTCAGGTGCGATGATCTGAGTTTTGGGGAACTTTTCAATAAAGTGGGCCACTGCTCCAATATGATCTTCATGCCCATGAGTAATGAAGAGGGTCGCTTCTTTGTCTTCTTTAATTTCTGCCAGATCAACGATCAGATAATTGATGTCAAAAAAATCATCATAAGGAAAAAGAATGCCGTAATCTAAATAGACCCGATGATTTTCTGTTTCGACCAGGGTAAAATTGGAGCCAATCTCTCCGACGCCTCCCATGGGTATGATACGAAATATGTCTTTGCTCATTATAAAAAATCTCTCAATCTGGAAGCTAATATTTCACTGGCCACATCTGTTTCTTCACCTACAGTAAAATCCGCGAATTGCTTTTGAGGGTCCAAGTATTTTAGGTACATGGGCCTAACTGTTTCATAGTATTGATTTATGACTGATTCAAGGGATCTTCCCCGCTCATTAACATCTCTATGCAGTCTTCTCGTAAATCTGATATCTGAATCCACGTGCAGAAAACATTTTATATCTAACAGCTCGCGAATACTTTTATCAAAGAGAGCAAAAATCCCTTCAAATAAAACGATGGTGGTGGGTTGGATCTGAGTAAATTCTGATTTTCTTGAATTGGTTTTAAAATCATAAACCGGGCAATTGACTGGCTTGCCGGCTTTGAGGTCTGCTATATGCTCATTGAGAAGTTCCCAGTCAAACGCTCCGGGATGGTCGAAGTTGGGATTTCCCTTTTTCGTTCTCAGTTCTGCGGGTTGCTCGTGGAGATAATAACTATCCATGGATAAAATTTGAGAGTGAGTATCATCAAGTTGTCTTTGAACTTTCTTTGCAAAAGTGGTTTTTCCAGACCCACTACCTCCCGCAATTCCAACAATATACATGCTCTCTCTCCTGTTTTTACATAACTACCATACCAAGTTTGAAATGGACACTTTTTATGCACTGAGCATAGGGTGCCTTTTCCAGTAAAATTTTTAGGATTTTCAAAAGCTTATAGGCATTTTTGATTCACTCATATAGGTTAGCGGTATGGACCAATATTTTATCGTCTCAGTAGATATGGGAGAACTTCCCGAAGAAGAAATTAATGCATACGCACGAGAACAATACCAATGTCAGGGAATCGAAGAGTTTTCCTTGGATGAGGCAACTGTTGATCAGATTTTAGGTGAGAGATCTTACTCTGGGGCGGACATTCCTGTAGAAGTCATTCAAGAAGTAGAGGCTACAACCAAGGGCAATAATGCGATTAATAAGTATTATTTCTCGGAACAAAATATGGCCTGTGACTTTTCAGATTTTCTTAATAAGAGATTTAATATTAAGCCTCAGTTGGATACCTTAGAAGAAAAAGATTGGAATGAAGAGTGGAGAAAAAACTTTCAGCGTATTGTCATCAGTGAAAGCTTGGAGGTGGTTCCCTCATGGGAGCGAGACGAAAATAAGAAAACTCAAAAAGAATTGTATATCTATCCTGGTCAGGGATTCGGAACAGGAAATCACGAAACAACTTATTTATGTTTAAAGCTCTATAGCGAATGTGTAGAAAAAGGAGCCGGCTTTACCAATTGTCTTGATTTTGGATGTGGCTCAGGGATCCTTGGTCTAGCTTACGCTAGAGACTTCACAGGTCATGTTGATATGTATGATATCGATCAAGCAGCGTTGGACAATTGTCAGCAAAATATCGAGATCAATACTTTAAAATCAGATAAAATAAATTTACTTCTTCCTGATCAGAGAAAGGTTATTGAGTGGCAAACTTACTCACTCATTTTTGCCAATATTCTGCAAAATGTATTATTGCTAGAGAAAGAATATTTAACTTCGCATCTGGCCTCGGATGGTTTTTTAATCCTATCAGGTCTATTGAACGGGCAAGAGCAGCTCGTGATTGAAGAATATCAAAAAGCTAACCCTCATTTACAGCTTGTCGCAATTGAGAGAAAGGGAGACTGGGTGGCAGTCTTGATGCAGCTGCAATGAGAGCAATCTATTTGCCAGAGATTTTTACATTAAAGTCTGTTCAGCTTGATGAAGAAAAATGTCATCATTTTAAAAATGTTCTCAAGGTTAAAGATGGCGAAGAAATTTTACTTTTAGATGGGAGAGGTTTGAGAGCTCAAGGAGCATTAGTTTTTGTAGGTAAAAAGAAACTGAGAATTGATTTATCTGGTGAAGTCACTCAAGGCATACCTCCTGAAGACATAACGGTGGTAGTTGGACAAACAAAAAAAGATGCACAAGATCTTGTTATCAAAAACCTATGTGAATTAGGAGTTACCAAAATAATCATCACTCACAGCCAATTTGCTCAAAGGTATAAAATCAATAAAGAGCGAGTTAAAAAACAACTTATATCGGCGCTCGAGCAATCCAATAATTTATTTCTCCCGGATTTTGAGATGAAAAAATTAGATGAAATTGATTGGGACAGTTTCACTCACACTTATATTCTGAGTACTGAAGAGAAAAGTCATTCTCCTATTCCTCCGCTCACTGCTGGATGTGCAATCGTGGTGGGTCCTGAAGGTGGATTTGGAGCAGAAGATTACCAGATCTTTAAGGCCATGACTCATGCAAGTTTTCTAAATATTAAGTCTCCCATTTTGCGGACACCTAATGCGGTAAGTTGTGCAGTGGGTTATCTGTGGGGTGTAAGAGATGCTTAGTATATTGATCTCTAAAGCAGTTTGTGAGATTCTTGAGTCAGGAGAGACATTATGATGGATAAAAAAGATATTGAAGATTTAATGGAAGAATTCAATGTTAAGCCAATGACAAAAGGCTTGGGTTTTCATCACTCCCTAGGTTCCAAAAAAGAAGTGAAGTCTGATCTAGAGCTACATAAAAAATCACTTCAACATGATTTAGAAAAAAGATCAAAAAGTTTAAAAAAGAGAACAGAAACAAAACCTGTTCATATGGGTGAGTTGGCTGCTTTTTATGAAACTCAAGATAAAAAAACGATTCAAGAGCTACCCGAATTAATTGCTAAAGAAGATATCGTAAAAACATATGATGCTGGGATCGGCCGTCGTTTTGTGGCATGGAGTATAGATGTCGTCCTTTTATTAGTGATGTTGTCAGCTACCATCTTGGGGGTTTTATTATTCTCTGAAATCAGTCTTGAGAGTTTTTCCGCATTCATTATTGCAGATGACCTTTTCATTAGTTTTGGTGCTATGTATTTCTTATTTTATTTATTTTATTTCGCTATGCTTGATCGTACTGAACATTCAAGTTTTGGAAAAAAACTGCTGGGAATAAGAGTTGATGGTGCTTATGGCAATATCGATTATATTACAACTTTCGCTAGAACCAGTCTGAGTTTATTTTCTGTTCTCACCCTTGGTTTATTCACCCTCCTCTCGTTACACGATAGCTTCACTGGGACTAAAGTCTTACTTAGAGATGAGTAGTCCTGAGTTAGAAAAATTTCTCAATGAAAATAAAGATAAAACAATCGTTTTTACCAACGGCTGCTTTGATATTCTTCATCGGGGTCATGTGGCTTATTTAAATGAAGCGAGATCGCTCGGAGATGCTCTTATTGTTGGATTAAATAGTGACGCCAGCGTGAAGCGTCTCAAGGGTGAGTCAAGGCCTATCAATAGTGAGCTGGATCGAAAATTTGTGTTAGAAAATTTAAAAGCCGTGAGCTTTGTTGAGATCTTCGAAGAGGATACACCTTATAACCTGATACAGAAGGTCTCTCCCCAGTGTCTTGTAAAAGGCGGAGACTGGAAACCTGAGCAAATAGTAGGTTCTGATTTAGTTCTCGCCAGCGGAGGCCGCGTTCTTTCCTTGAATTTCGTAGATGGTTACTCCACAACCAAAATTATTGAGAAGAGCGGAAATAGCTAATATCTTTAAATTAATCTCCAATTATTAATATTATTTTGAACTCTATGTTGTTGAAATTATGGCGAATTGACTTTTTTTGTCAAGAATTGTGCCAGAAAGCCTAAATTAATTCCCGACTGTTTCGATAAGCCTTTTGTCTGATGGAAATACTAAATTATTTCGATCATTAACGTAAGCTTAAAGAATAATCTTACAAAGGAGAACAACATGGGCTTAAGAATTAAAACAAACGTACCTTCAGTAGCGGTACAAAAAGAACTGAGTAAAGTATCAAACAGAGCGGATGAGAGTTTTGCAAAATTATCATCTGGTAAAAGAATCACAAAGTCAGCTGACGATGCAGCCGGACTTGGGATTGCAAAGAAAATGGAAGCTGAAGTAAGAGGTTACAGAATGGCAAAAAGAAATGCTAGTGCTGGTATCTCTATGGTTCAGGTAGCAGAAGGTGGTTTAGATGAATCTTCCAACATCTTAACGAGAATGAGAGAGCTTTCTATTCAAGCTGCATCTGACACAGTCGGTGAGCGTGAAAGAGGTTATCTTAACCTTGAGTATGAACAACTTGTTGAAGAAGTTGATCGTATCTCTAAAACAACAACATTTTCAGGGTCACCACTACTCACTGGTGAAAATGAAAACGGAACAATGGATTTTCATGTTGGTGCCTACGCAGGAGAAGATAATAAAATTTCTTTCGATGCAAACTTCACTAACGCCACGGCTGAAAACTTAGGTGTCTCGGGTACGAGTATTACTAATAAAGAAAGTGCAGCTGAAAATCTAGCAAAAATTGATGAAGCAATCGATCAAGTAGCAGGATTTCGTGCCAACTTTGGTGCCATCCAATCAAGACTACAATCAACTATATCTAACTTAGATACCGCAGCAGTAAACACTGATGCAGCAAGAAGTGGAATTGAAGACGTAGACGTCGCCGAAGAATCTGCAAAACTTGCTTCTGTAAATGTGATGAAAAATGCAGGTATCTCAGCATTAGCTCAAGCAAACAATATTCCAAATAGTGCACTAAGACTAATTGGATAATTAAGTTTTCAGGTAAGTAGAGAGGTGGGGGAGAGATCCCCCCTTATATAAAGATCAATATATCTTATATATTGGGTCTAACTTAAGCCCCGCCTCTCTAGATTCATGAAGAAATTAGAGAGGCATTTTATATCTCACGAGAGATGTGAAACAGTGGTAAGATTTTAAAAAGAGATAACAATGAGTCAAATCGGAAGTAATAAATTGAAAAAAAATTACAACGACTGGGCGATTACAAGTCTCTTGGAAAATGCGAAAAGCAATGAAAAATCTATCATGGGCTGGAAAGTGGTCGCGGGACAAAAAGTCGTCGTTGAAGTCATTTTCCATATTATTAGAAAGTTTAGAAAAGAAATTGTAGTGCGAGCGATAGGACCTCAAGCGAAAGCGCAACTGGCAGATTTGTCCGTTGGAGCTGAAAATCTAAACTTCTACTTGCCTGAAGACTTAGTCTTGTTTCAATCACAAGTAAAAAAGATTGATATGAATGGAGATATTACCATCTCGATTCCCGATATGATTGCACAAGTAGATAGAAGAAAATATTTAAGACTTTTTGTTGAAGAAGGAATCAAGGCATCTGTAAGTTTTCAAAAAGAAAACCATGGACTTAAGCTTGGCTCTCAACTCTTTGAAAAAAAATGTTTTGATCTTAGTGCCGGAGGTTTATCTTTTATTATCTCGAAGTCTGAAAGTAAGTTTTTTCAGCTTGGAGATCAAATCAGTAAACTTAAAGTTCTACTAGATAAAGATGAAATCTACATCAATTGTCAGGTGATCAATATCTTTGAAGTTGAACCATCACCCAGCAATGGACTTAATTACAAAGGCTTAAAAGTAAGCTTGAGGTATTTAGATCTCTCAAATCAAGCGCAAAAGAAGCTAGACCACTTCGTGTTTAACTATGTTCAAATTGAGGATGCTTCTTAATTAACTTCTGAAAAATACTCTGCTAAACTATCTTTATGCAAGTAAGTTTTTTTTCAGATCTACATATCAAATTCCCAGGAGACGAAGCTTCAAATCTCGTCGAAAATCTATTTAATAACCCCTATTTTTTAAAAAGTTCCCATGTCATTTTTTTAGGTGATATTTTTGATATTCTCATTGGTGAACATGATCAATATTTTGACCGTTACGACGTTTTCTTTAAGGGTATATTAAATTTACTCGAAAGAGGAATTAAAGTGACTTACTTAGAGGGGAATCACGATTTTCACGTTAAAAATTCGATGGAGAGCTTTTTTAGAAAGAACTCTCATCACTCTCATCTTTTTGAATATAAAAAAGAGGGCTTTTATTTAGAGATCTCAGGAAAGAATTATTACGTCTGTCATGGTGATGAGGTGGATTATACTAACGAAGCTTTTAAACGCTGGAAAAATATCTATACTTCTAGGCCCTTTCAAATCTTAGTGAATAATATTGTTCCTTATAAAATGATTAAATTGATAGGGGATAGAGCTTCTCAAAACTCCAAATCCAGGGGAAGTAAAACTTTTGATTATTCTCATGCCAAGCAAAAATACCGAGAGGGTGCAAAACAACTCATTCAAGAAAAAAATGTCCAAGGGGTCATTTGCGGTCATACTCATATTCAAGAGAATCATGTTTATTCAGATGGAGCTGTTTATTTGAACTCTGGATTTCCGCTGAAAGATAAAAACTTTCTGATTGTCGCTGAAACCAGTCGCTTTGAATCCATCTAAATACTTCGTCTTCCATGGATAAATTTTTCTTTGAGGGTGTGAAAATAAGTACGGTCAGGATTTTTAATCATGGTGACAGACTTTTTACTATACTTTCGAATCACGATTTTATCATGATAATGGAGTGGTATATCGACTTGCCCGTCTAATGTCACATGAACGGTATTCGTTTTTTCCATCACACTAATTTCAACTTCAACACTATCAGGGAGAACCATTGGCCTATGGGTAAGACTATGGGGACAAACTGGGGTGATGATCAGAGCTTTAACATCTGGGTGAACAATAGGGCCTCCCGCCGCAAGTGAGTAGGCAGTAGAGCCATAAGTTGAACTAATGATGAGCCCATCCCCTGCAAGGTTAAAAGCATGCTCACCATCCACGTCGACCTCTAGGGTAAACATCCGTGCAATTTCATTTTTAGAAATGACTGCATCATTAAAAAAGACTTCTTTAGTGCTTGTTCCATCTTTATGTTTAACTTCTATTTGAAAAAGCTTCTTATTGAAACTTTCATACTTTCCTAGAAGAATGGTGTTGAGTTTTTCATAAAATTCAACCTTGCTAAATTCTGTAATAAAACCAAGCCGACCTAAGTTGATGCCGAAAACAGGAACTTTATTGGGAGCGTTCCGGGCCACGCCCAGTAGGGTTCCATCTCCTCCTAATGAAATAATAAGATCTGAATTTTTAAAAAAAGAATCTTCTTCTTCTAGAGCAATAAGTTTAAAAGTTTTCTCAGAGAGATGTTTTTGAAGTCGTGATTCTTCATGTTTTTGGAAGACGATTGTTTTATTTCTTCTCGAAAGCCAACGAATGAGATTCGTGAGAAAGTTATGTATATCATCAATTTTAGAAGGTTTAATTACAATACCAATTTTTTTCATTTTAGCTCGCTATAATTGTATCTATGATGTGGTTTATATCATTAAAAGGCTTATTAATAATGCGACAGTTATACTCTTTGGCTTTAGATTGAACAGATTCTGAGGAATAAGCCGTGATAATGGTGAAGAGAGAAGAGATCTCGTCTAAAGTGTATTTTTTCTTACTGGCTTCAAGGATATCAAAACCAGTAATGTCCTGAAGCATAAGATCGCAAATGATTTTATCATAGGTATTATTTAGGATGAGATCAATGGCTTCGATTCCATGAGAGGTCGCTTCTACTTCCATTCCTTTGCGTTCAAGTATTTTTTTAAGGGATTTCTGAATGAGTAATTCATCTTCAACAATAAGAAACTTCATAGCGGTAACTCCAATTCAAAACATGCTCCTCTCTCACTCGCCTCACATTTAAGTTTTCCCCCCAGCTTTTGAGCTAATCTGGAAGAAATAGATAGCCCCAATCCCGTTCCATCATCTTTGGTAGTGCAAAAGGGTTCAAAGATATCGTTGATGATATCTTTTGGAATTCCTGGCCCGTTATCTTGAACAGCAATGATAAGTTTATTGCTTTTTTCAAAAATAGAAACGATGATCTCCGGCTGGTGAACATTTTTTTCTTTAAGTGCTTGAGTGCTGTTAATAACTAAATTGAATAATATTTGAGCGATCCAAGTGGGACTTGATATAAGGGGGCGGTCTGAGCTTCTTTGTATGTCTATTTTCTTTTTTATATCTCGACTCTCACTTTTAGTCAGCGTAAAAATTTCATTGATGAGATTTTCAATATCTATTTTTTCAAGCTGCTCTTTTTTATTATACAGTCCGGAAAAATTGCTAATAATCTTTTGGGAGCGAATGATATTGAGATGAATTTGTTCTAAAAACATCCTTTCATCCTCAGATAGATTTTCGTCATCTTTGAGAAGATCGCTTGTCAGTTGTAAACCGAACAAGGGGTTACTTAGTTCATGTTTAAGAGTATTAAGCAGTTCACCTAAAAGATTCATTCGGTCTTGTTGGTGGATATCAGCAATATTGAGAAACTGATGAGAAATATCATCATGAATATTTTGAATATTGATTAACTGCTTTATCTGATTGGCTTCATCTGTATTGATGTATTGGTCTTGAAAAACACTTTTACTTTTAAGCGCCCCTAAATTCTTAAAAATTTTAATATAATCGGCTACATTCTCTTGTAGATATTCAACAGCAAGAACGATTTCAAAATAGGATTTTATCAGGTCGCTATGATGAGTAAAGAAGTCTATGTCTTGCTGGGTTTGGGGCAAAAAATTATCGTGTGAAAAGATAAGTATAAGGTTATCGTTTTTGAGGGAGAAATTAAGAGCGATACAAGTCCCTAAGATATCAAACTCACTTCCCTTCAGAGTCTCTTGTCCAAAAGAATGATTTTTGGATTTTTTGATGGAATTAAATAAATGAGTAAAGGTGTCAAAGTTCATTTCAAGTTTTGATGTGGTGTTTTTATTCACGACACAAGCTTTGACTCTCGAGCTAGCTTTTCTATGAATGAAATAATAAATGCTTTGAAAATGTGAGATAGGTTTTGTTTCAAGCAGTCCGTAGACAAAACTATTAAGATGCTGAGAGTTTTTAAGATTAGAGTTGAGCTGACTGATAAATTTATGACCGGGAAGGTATTTATCCAGCTGGTGGCTCATATTCTTATTGAGGTGGTTGGCACCTAAATTCAGGTGAGTTAACAGCTCTATAGCTTTGTTTAAAGTATAGAGAAAACTTTCTTCCCGACACTCAAGAGTTTCAACTTTTGAATGGGTAAATTCTAAGGTAATACTCAAGTTGTTTTGGATGCAGATAATATCCGGCTGATGAAAATCGATCACCGCTGCCGGGTGAAGTTGCTCATCATTTATATAAGAAGATAACTTTTGATCTAATTTTAGACGGACGCTTCCAGATTTAATTTTAAACTCGGTATGATCAGTATTTTCCACTGTTTAAGGTTATCTACCAGCTCATACTCTAGCAAGTCTGAAAGCATAATCTGATCATTGCTGCTTTGCGCATTTCTAGCGGCTCTCATAATACTTAAAAGATGTATTTGCAGTGTTTTAAATTTCAAGAGTTGCTCTTGTTTATTAAAGGAGAGGTGAAGAAACCGAGTGGCTTTGATCACAATATTAAGACTCGAAAGAATTTTAGAAACGTTTTCCTGGAGAAGTTGTTCTTCTTCATTCAGCTTTTCAAGCTTGAGAATGATAAGGTCCACAAGCTTGTTTACTTCTTCAATTGCTGTTGAAGATAATTCATTTTCAATTGTTGTCATTTCTAGACTTCCTTGTCCATGGTCGGTTTTTGCGCAATATAAGGGGCAATGGCTTTATCAATAAATTCTAGCATAACTGCAGATAAATTGGCGCCGTCATAAAAAGTGACCAAATTATCCTTACAAATGGCATGGATATTTTCCCCAACTGCATTAGCTTTGTGAGTGTAGACATAATCAATAATTCCAGAAAGCAGCGGGTAAGACTTCCTGGTGATACTTGCCATTTGGTCTAGCTCTGTGATTTTCGAAATGAAGCCATTGATGGTATTAATATTTGGTTCAGGTTGTTCACACTCTGTGATGATCTTGTTAGAAAACTTAACTCCGAAATTGTAAATTTCAATTAAGTACTGTGCCCCATCTCGGTAGTGGTTTAATTTAGCAGCAGTTTCTCTTGAAATTTCTGGAATGCTACAATTTAAATCATGGTCTCGTAGAAAACATTGAAAGACGACTTTATAAAAATCTTTAAAGACATTTTCAATATTTTTATAGTTTTGAGTGATAGGGAGGAGATCTAAACCATGTGAGTTGTAAATCGAACCATATATATCGACACTGTCCAATTGGAATGAATTGATATTGGTTTTTAGATATTTCTCCGTGATCTCCTGCCCCCCTAGAACCCCATGCGCAATTTGAGCAACAAGCTGGTGATTGATGCTACTGTGACAAGGTAGAGTTTCACAACGCTCAGTGGTTTTACAGGGATAACATCCGTTTCTAGGTACGATATTGATGACTTTATTACTATAAGCATTTGTCTCAAATGGCTTAACTGAGCCCAGGCTAAGCACAATCGAACTTGTAAGTGTCTCAGCAGCAAGGTGTGAAACAACAGAATCATGACCTATAAACAGCTCGGTGGTGAGAAGTAGCTCATAAGTCTTTGCTAAACTGGCATCTTGAGTTCTATTAAATATACGTTCAGTGTAGATGGAAAGTGCTGGAGACTCGATGATGCGTTTTGCTTCAGTTTGATCTTCTGTGCCACCCACAATATGAACTTCATGTTCAGGATGATCTTTAAGTAATTTATAAATAAGTTCTGACCATTTAGAGAACCCCCACCTTTTTTTCTTTTGAGAGGCAAATGGGTGTACCACGATATGCTTTTGACGAACATAACTAGCGTCATCATTTAATGTGTGAACATCCTGACAACCTAGAACAAAGCGGTAAAGATCAACCAGATTAAAAGGAGTGAGGTTATGGTCGAGTACATTCGAAAAGATATACTGACTCCAATTATCATTGATAGATATCTCAGCCGCTTCATTACGATAAGGGCCTAGTCTTAATTGGCAATTGATAAGTGAGTTAAGATAGCTCGCAGACTTGGTGTAAGAAAGATTTACGCAGACATCAAATTCATTTTTATTGAGGTCATAAACAAAATTGCCTAAAGTCACTTGAGCATCTTTGAGGCTTTTCTTTGCGAAAAAGTCTTTGGTATCAAACATGACGATATGATCGAAAACTGTTTCTAATAAAAAAGTTATTCCACCAGCAAATTTTTTTCTCGCAATCAAAGTCAGCTCAATATTGGGATTCTCTCCTCTAAACTGCCTCGCAGCTTGCATAGTTTGAACTAAATCACCAATGCGAGTGAGTTGTATAAGGGCAATTTTCAATGGTTTTTCGTTCATTCTCCTTCCTCCTCAATGAGTGAAGTGAGTAAAAGAACTTCCATATCTTTTGCATTAAGATTCGAATCATGTTCAAGTTTTTTTTGAATGTCGTTTAGAGCTTTGTGAATTTCTTCCTGAATATTCATAAAGTTCTCCTTCTAGTTTGTGAGTTCAGTTACTACGGGAGTACTTTTCTCACTTTGTTTTGCATCAGTTGTTAGCTCGGCTAGAATATTTACATAGAGCTGAATGTCTGATTTGAGTTTAAAGAGCAGTGACTCTATTTCTTTAAGATTTTCAACAGGATCAGTCGACGTGATATTTTCAACTCGTCCTTCAAACAATTTGACGAGTGAAGCTGCAGTGTGATTCTCGGCTGCGAATTGCATAACGTTATCTAAATCAGTTAAGAACCTGTTGAGTCCCGCCTGGCTATTCACTTCTTTGAGTGATTTGAGTGTGGCCAAAAGAGCTTTTGTTATTTGAGTCGCTTGGGTTCTCGCTTTTTCTACAAAGCTATTGATCTCTTCTTTTGGTAGCTGACTGTTGAGTTGCTCAATGAGTTTTGTATGTCTTGGATAACCTAAAATCTCAAAGTGCATAGCACGCTCGACATGATAAGAAATTTCATCGTGAAGATTTATTTCCCCTCTGATTTGAGAGTAGTATTGAGCGTAGTCATCACAAACTGAGAGATAGACTTGATTATTCGATTCGAGAACTTCGATAGGAAGTTCCGTTTCAAAGGCTTCATTGAGACAAAGGAGTATGTCGGAAGAAAGGTTTTCATTATTAACAGTATAGATAATATGATTCCCTTCAAAATAGGTACTCGGATTGGGTGAAGATAATTCTCTCTCTTTGATTTCAATCACTCGCACTTCTAAGCAATCGGCCATGACGAGTTGGTCGTTAGCCGTTGAAACTAAGATGTCTAAATTAGAGAGAACAGAGGATAAAGCGACAGAGTTTACGTTTATTGAAACTAGGCTATTGTTATATTCAGCATTTAAATTATTTACCATTTCTTTTTGGTAACCTTTACCACTGGTCAAGAGCACCACTTGGTAGTCAGCTGAATCAATAAGGGCTTCAATCGTTTGGTTTACCGTTTGTTCTGTTAAAGCGAGACCATCATAACCAACCTCTAGGTTGATCCCGACAATATATTTGGCTTGTTTGCCATTCATTGATCGTACTCTGTTGAAGTTTTGGTTTGAGACATATAGAAACTCAGGATTGATTTTGATCTTTTCACAGTCTTTATGAAAAGGAACGCCTGCAATATGGTTTCTAACAATAGGGAGTGCGATAGAAAATCTTTCAGATCTTGCAGTTACATAGTTCTGAAAAGTACTCCATTCATCTGAAGTTCTGGCCACTCCATTGTGATCTATAAATGTCCCTATTTTTGTTTCTGCAGATAAAGCTCCCATTAAATAAGAGCTCGCTTCATTATTTGAATAGTTTATAGCATGGGACCATTCTTTTTCCAGTACAGGGTAGAGGTCTTGGGAGAACTGATTAAGAGCATGAGCATCAGAGTAGAGGGGGTTGGCCACCAACTCTGTGATATCAGTTTGATTAAGAGTATAGATTTGCGAAACACCTACCAGCGTCTGGCAGATACTTAAGTTTTCATCATAGGTGAGCACTGAAACTTCACTGTGGGGGTTCTCTTTTTTATAAGCGGCAATGAGGTGACTTGAATCAAGTATTTCTTTAGTCGTGCCTAAATTAAGAATGAGGATATTATTCATATTTTACTTCCCTGTATTTGCGATATGTGAAAAAGCCATCATGAGAAAATCTTCTCGTCCATTCATACGTTTTTGTTTCTTGATGCTTTCTGCTGATTCATAAGATTGTTTATTGTTAAGATTAAAAAGGCTGCGAGTGAGATCAGAGATGGTGCTTTCGAAAACTTCCTCTGAATCCGATGACTTGAAAGTTAAAAACTTATTAAAAAGTTCATTGTAAATAGTGTAGCTCTGATCATGCTTGAGAACACAAGGTTTGGTTCTTAAAAAATCGACAAAGTTTTTATCGGTATATAATTTTTCAACTGTGTCGAGGTAGACAATTTTTATCTCTGAGCTTTGCGAAACTTTTTGTGCCACATACTCACTGATAATTTCTTTATTAGGCTCGAGCACGACAATATTAAATTCGGTGTGATTCTTTTTTACAAATTCAAGAATAGCGTCGATATGATAACCAAAACCAAGACCTAAAATGAGATAAGTCTGCTTTCTTTTAAGTTGGTTTTCATTTTTCTCTACATACTGTTCCGCCTCTTTTTGGGGATTGTATATAGAGTGCAAATAAGTCCCATCAATCTTGGGAACCAAAGCACCATTTCTGGCTTCTTCCATTACATAACTTGAAGTTGTATCATCCATAATCACTCTCTTCGAATTTAATATTTTTATTTAGTATTATTGAGATTGTATCCTTTAAAATTCTCTTTGTTTTTAAACGTTTTTGCAATTTCAAACTGGGTTTTAGACTTCTCATGTTCAAGGCAGGCCATCATGATTTCATCAACAGAATTGATCTTGTTAATTACTTGATTTACTTGGTTATTAAATTGCTCTGCCAACTCTTTATTATGGTCAGGATTTTTTTGGTGGAGTGCTAGTTGCTGGCTTAAACTATCTATAATATTAATAGCTCTTTTTCTGTTTTCTAAAGTATTGTTAAGTTTATCAAATTCACCATTCTGAGCTTCTTTGAGGGCGTTAATAGTGAGCTGATAAGCTTTTTCTAAAAATTCGATTAAGTTATTTTGTGTTTCAATCATTTCTGTATCTCCGGGCTTTGGTTCTTCATCGATTTTATGGCCTGGGCCCATCCATCATAAAGAGTTTTTAGTACTGATAGACAACCTTCTAGTGGTTCCTTGTCAATTTTCAAATTGGCTTGGCTTGATGAGTAGAGGATGTAGTCATACAAAGCAGACAGTTCTCTTGCCACATCTCCTCCGACTTCGAAGTCAAGACTGTTATTAAGTTCAATAACAATGTCTTGTAGCTTTCCAATGCTCTCACCTTTTTTTGCAATTTCATTGTTATCAATGGCTTCAATTGCTTTTTTACAGCTTTTGATTGCAGATTGATAAAGCATAAGTAAGATCTGCTCTTTGCTTGCAGTCTTAACTGATGTTTGTTTGTAGGCTCCTAATCCGTAGCTCATTTTTTACTCCTTAACCAAGTGCTGGAGCGGCTCCACCGCCACCAAATCCAGCAAGTCCATTACCTTGTGATCTTATTTTTGACATCGTTTCTTCAAGCCTTGCAAATTTTTGCTTGAGAAACTCTTCTTTTTTATCAATTTGTTTTTGCTTATTTTCAATTCTTCTATCAATCATTCTAATTTGAGAATCAAGACCTTCTTTTCTGGTAGATAAAATACCATCCGGCCTTCTAAGAGAATGATTAACTAACTTATCCAGGTGATCTATAAATCCATCAACCTTTCCGCCTTCAAGGGTGTAGCGACCGTTTACCACTTGAGAGACCAATTTAACGTTATCATCGAGAGCGGCTTGAAATTTGTCTTTATCAAGTTTGACTGTCCCATCTCTTTGGAAAGTTAGACCCAAATCACCAATTCTTTTGCTTCCAAACTCTGTTTCAATGCCCGCAAATATAGTCGCTCGCAATCGACTCTCAAGAGTTTGTAGGGTGATATCCCCACCAAGGGTACGTGATGTATCCGTGGTCTCATCCATTTGGTTTTGTTCTTTGATAAAGCCAATGACATTATTTATATTGGCAACGAGTTCATCAATCTTGTCAGCCATTTTGGCGGTGTCTTCTTTGATTTCAAGGGTCATCTCATCACCAGGCTTAGCTTTTTTTAAATCGAGGGTGACACCATTTATAAGCTCAGTTGATTGGTTGGCAGGTAACTCTATTTCGAAACCATCGAGTTTTATTTTAGCGTCTTTAGCTTCTCTCTCTGCATCAAACCAAATATCAACTTCACCGTCCACAAGATAGAGGTTGGGAAAACTTGCTTTTTGATTATCACCTGTTTCGCCGAGGGAAATAAGGAGCTTCCAAGGTTCGTCACTTCCATCACCTGAATTAACTACGTTGGCAGTCATACCATTATCAGTGTCACCATTGATGAGCTTGGCAATTCCACTTAAAGTCGCGCTGTCTTCATCGATATAAATTTCCTTGGTGGTTCCATCTGGGAGCTCGTATTGAAGGTACCCAACACCGACATAGGTTTTATCTTTGTCTTCAACTCCATTAGAAATAGCGGATGATTTTTGAGCTAATTCGAGAACTTCAATTTGATAGGTTCCTGGAGAGACCATATTTTTGTCTACCGTGGCGGCTATTCCGTCGCCACTTATGTTGACAGAGAATTCTTTAAAGGATTTGTCACTTTTGTTGGCATAGATAGAACCGCGCAAGTCTTCTACGCGTTTCATGAGATCTGTTAAGAGACCTTTTTTGGAATTGATTTTTTCCTTACGGACTTCCATTTTTTTTAACGGAATTTTTTCCGCTTCAACAATTTGTTGAACAATGTCCTTAGGCAGGCCAGTATTAATGGAACCAAAAGCTATACCCAATTCATCCTCCTGATGATTATCCATGCGCCTTCTGCGCGCTAGGGGCACCATAAATAGGATATCACACTAGGAACTTGATGCAATAGGGTAGAATATAAGATACAATCGGGCTAAACATAAAAAAAGGCCCTGGGTAGGGGCCTTAGGATTAGGATGAATTAGGGTTAGGTAAGAGTTGTGTGATAACTCTTACTAAACTTCTCGGGTATTATGGAAAAAGCTTTAGTAAAAAAGTCGGATTATTTAAAACTAAAATACAAATTCTTTATAAATCGAGTACTTATATACGTTCTCTTCTTTTTGCTGCCTCTCATTCTAGAAAAAGTGGTAGAGTTTGACTTTTTTGCTCAAGCAAGTCTGATGGTGGTGTATATCATTTTTATTTTTAGTCAGTGGTATTTGCTGGGAAGAGAGCTTGATCACAGATTGAAAATCTATTACCGAGTAAATTCGTCCATAGAAAGAGTTGCCTATCGGGTCTTTACCGGCAGCATGACCATGCTCTTACTCTTTAATATTTTTTATTTAATTCCTGAGTCTATCTCTCAGTATTTATTCTGGGGATTTTTTGGAATCTTAGGAATATTTTATTCTTGGCCCACACGAGGAAAAATCATAGAAGATTCTATGACCAATCAATTTGGAGAATTAAAATTTCTCGACTCCTTTGAGAAAACAATTTTCTTATTACTCATTATGACTTTTTTTATTTCTGTTCCAGAACTTCCTATGTTCGAAAATATTGACGCCCTTAAATTATTTTTAGACCCCAGTGAGCATTTAAGTGGATTAATCTGGAACTTCATGGCGGTGCTTTATCTTCCTTTTAAGTCTTATCCAAAACTTTATAACTTGATTTGGAGTTTTCATTTTTATTTTGTTTGTATTGGATTATTTCTGGGTGCAACCTATGGATTTCTTCGCTATTTCTACTCTCGTAGGCTCTCGCTTCTAGGAGTCTTTGCCATTGTTTCTACTTGGTCATTTGCAAGAATTCTCTCTCATGATTATCTCAGTGCTATTACCACTACGATTAGTTTGCTTTGGGTTTGGAGTGTGATGTGGAGTCTTAAAAGTGGAAGTTATCGTTCTGGGGTTTTTACAGGATTAATAGTGGCTTATGCTACCATGATCAATATTCATAATTTCGTGCTAGCCCCTATAACCTTGGGGATGTTTTACTTTTACTTTCTCAAAAACCAAACATCTTGGTTTCGGGTTCAATGGGTAAAATATAATGTCTTGGGATTAAGTATTGCGATTCTCATTGTTTTAGCGCAATACCATCGCTTTTCACCTTTAAAATTAAGTCAGTTTGTCTTTTTCCTGGAGACTGTAAGTGATCTTATTTATCGTAAAGCTTTTTTTGTTTTGTCACCCCTTGGGTTAATACTGGTGGGCTTAATGATGAGTCGCAAGTTTCGTATGAAGTATAAAATTAATGGATTCGGTGATAATTTTTCTTTTTTACTGACTATGTTTCTATGGTGCTTAGTTGTTGGTCTTTTTGTGAACCCAGAGTTTATTAAAGGGTTTTCTTTTGTGTGGATTCTGGCTTTCTTCTCCTTGCTGCCTTTAGAATGGATCTTTCAGTCAATCAGTCGCCTGAGATCGAAACGAAACCTCATTTTTGCTTTGTATATTTTGGTATGTGTTCTTGATAGTCAGTTAGAAAATCGTCTAAGAATTGTGGCCAAGATGTTCTTGGATGATGAAGGCCTAAAATACCTCATTCAGTTCTAATCAACCTTACTTCGCATTTATTTATAAAATCTATTAGTTTCACTAATGTTAAGTGAGCTAAGTGTCTAAAATTTTATGATTATTGATAGACAAAATTTATAATCTTGTATTCTATCCAGAAATTTATTACAATTAAATTAAGATAATGGATACATGGCAAGGAGGTCATTATTCTAAAATCATCTCTATCTAACGCAATCTACCAAGAATTTCTTTCTAACTATCAAACCTGCAACACCGCTCATCAACATCTCACCAATTCCACCCCATTTGTTTACGTCGACCCTGATGGATCAGGTGCCATTAAACTGGTTACTGATGTAATTGATTCTCTTGGTGGTGAAAATGAGATATTCGCTCTCTCGGTAGCAAATGATGGCTTCATGGAGTTTTTAGCTTTTTACGACTAAAAGCATTAAAAGCCATTTTTTGGGGATAAGTAAAACTGTCAACTATTATTTGATCCTTAACAAATTTTGCATAGCTCAATTAATCATAAGTTTTTAAACTTAAATAGCTAATTTTCTGTAGCTTTTAAATGTAAACTTAATTTTAATTAACATTTATTAAATAAAAATCCTTGTGGAAAACTATTTTTATAATGTTAATTAAATTCCATTTGTTTTGTGGAAAGTAAGTAATTGTAAAATATTTCACTTTATGTCCATCTCAGATGTAAGGACATGCAAGTCAAAAATGAAATAAAACCGCTGAATAAAAGCATTTGAGTGAAGTCTGCTTACTTTTTTGGTTTAAAAATTTAAATTTAAACCAGGAGTCGTTATGCATTCAGCCATTATAAAATCTCATCTACCTCTGCTTATTTCTGGAGAAACCGGAACGGGTAAGTCTTTTTTAGCAAAAAAGATTTTTAAAGATTATCAGTCCTTTTTTCACTCATTTTACCAAGTGAATGTTGCGGCACTTAACCCACAACTATTTGAGTCTGAATTATTTGGCCATAAAAAAGGAGCTTTTACGGGAGCGGATAGGGATAAAATAGGTTTCTGTGAGAAAGTTGGCTCGGGTATTCTCTTTCTAGATGAAATTGGAGAGCTGAGTTCTGAGCAACAAGTAAAGCTCTTGACCTTAATTGAAGAACGAATTTTCTACCCGGTAGGCTCTACTGAGGCAAAGCCGTTTAGAGGAAAATTTATATTCGCCACTAATAAAAACCTAGAGGCGATGGTGGCAAGAGGAGAGTTTAGGGAGGATTTGTATTTTAGAATCAGGTTTTATCAAGTTGAACTTTTGCCTCTTAAAGATGATCAACTCCAAAAGCAACTCATGGACTGTGTGACTGCTTATAAGCTCATTTTAGACGAGAAAGTTTGGGAGCAAATGCTTGCTTATTCCTGGCCTGGTAACAAAAGAGAACTATTTCAAACTTTTGAATATTTAAAATTGTTAAAAAAAGAATTTATTCGCTCAGAAGACCTTCCCAAGTGGTTAAGAATTCAAAAAGAACAAGTCAATTTTAATGGTCAATATAAACAGGCTATGGGTGAATTTGAAAAACAGTTCTTATTGCAAGCTATGCGTAGGTATCAAGGAAAAGTCAACCTTACTTCAGAGAAGATTGGACTTAACAAAGTGACTTTAATTTCAAAGTTAAAAAAGTATGATATAGATAGAAGACAATATAAATTAAACATGGACAGTGTCATTGGGTTTTAAAGTAAAGGATCATTACTTCAAAAAAGCGAAACAAGATAATTATCTTGCTCGTAGTATCTATAAGCTTGAAGAGATTGATGAAAAATATCATGTGATCGAAAAAAATGATCAGGTACTAGACTTTGGCTACCATCCTGGCTCTTGGATTCAGTACACGGCTAAAAAAGTTGGGCCCGAAGGTCGTGTGGTTGGAATAGACATTAAAGAAGTGAATAAAAAACTTTCAACCCTGAAAAATGTAGATGTCTATCAAATCGATGTGAATGACGTAAAAGATTTAAAAATGTTAGGTGTCGATGATAAGTTTGATGTGGTTGTCTCTGATATGGCCCCAAATACGACTGGTATAAAATCACTCGATCAAATTAAAAGCTTACAGCTCGTTGAAATGGCTTTTGAGCACTTAAATCATTTTCTGAAAGAAGATGGAAATTTTGTCATTAAAGTCTTTGATAGCCATGATGCTCAAGTCTATTTGAAACAGCAAAAATCTCGATTCAAAGAATTCAGTTTTCTCAAACCAAAATCAACAAGAAGTGTGAGTAAAGAATTTTTTGTGATCGGAAAAGGATTTAAAAGTGTCTAGAATTATTTTTATATGTATGCTCATTTTTTCTTTCTCGAGTTTTGCAAATCTCAACTTATTTAAAGATTTTAGCCTCCTTAAAATCGAAAAAGATTCATTGAGCGAAAAACTTTCGCATGAGTTTTTTGGAACTGAAGATTGGCCGGAATACTTTAACTATAACCATAAAGTTTTAGCTGTGGATTATACTGTAAAAAAAGATTTGAATGATTATATCATTAAAGAGTTAAAACGATATGGCTCTGCCTATGCTTCCGTGGTGGTTCTTGATAATGATAGTGGTAAAATTCTATCCGCTGTTGATTACACTCGTAGCACTAGAAAAATTGGTAAAAACCTTACCTTCTCAGCTACCAATCCAGCTGCTAGTGTGTTTAAGGTTATTACCGCAGCTGACTTAGTGGAGAATGCCCAAATCGTAGATAACTCAGAATTTAATTTCAATGGAAAATCAACCACTCTTTATAAGTATCAGTTAAAAAATAAACCTAATCGTTGGACGAGAACAACAACTTTTGAAAAAGCCTTTGCTAGGTCTAATAATGTGGTCTTTGGAAAGGCGGCTATTAATTATCTTAATCATGACAGTCTTAAAAGCATGGCACGTAAATTTGGTTTTGATCAAAATATTATGCAGCTTATGGATATTGGTGACTCTAAGCTTTTTGATAAAGATACGGAGTATGGGCTCGCGGAGTTTGCCTCTGGATTTAATAAACAAACTCTCATTAGTCCCGTCCATGGTGCACTGATTGCTTCAGTTATAGCCAATGATGGAGTGATGAAAAAACCTACGCTTGTGAATAAAATAGTCCAAAAAGATAATCAGCTTCTTATCTGGGAGTCGCAAGAGCAAAGAAGTAGGGTTCTCTCTCAAAGTTCGGCCGAAGAAATGAAAAAGCTCATGGAACTCACCGTTTCCAAAGGGACGGCGAGAAGTGCTTTTAATAAATGGCGTACTCGTCGCAGACTTAAAGACGTCACTATTGGTGGTAAGACGGGAACTATTACGGGAGGCGTTCCTTTTGGAAAAAGAGACTGGTTTGTAAGTTATGCAATGCCAAAAAACGGAGAGTCCAAAGGAATATCTGTGTGCGTGATGATCGTAAATGTCAAAAAATGGTATATTAAATCCCCCGTACTTGCGAAAAATATTATAGAATACTATTATTCAAATATTAACTAAACGGGTTAGAATTAATGAGTGAAGTGAGCGAATCAAATACAAGTGAAAATGCAGAAGGTAGCACCAAGAAAAAAAGTAAATTTTTTAAGGAAGCTAAATCTATCACTCTCATCATCATTTTAGTCCTCGCATTTCGCTCTGTTTTCTTTGAGCCTTTCAAAATCCCTTCTGGGTCTATGATACCAACATTACTTATTGGTGACTTTATTTTAGTGAATAAATTTGCTTATGGTTTTAAAGTCCCTTTCTCTCAATTTTTTGGGGACCCTATTTATATAACAGGACCGAATTCACCTAAAAGAGGTGATGTGATTGTTTTTAAATACCCGCAAGATACGAGCCTTAATTATATCAAACGTGTCGTCGGTCTTCCTGGGGATACCGTAGAAGTGATCGATAAGGTGGTTTACGTCAATGGCCAGCCTTTAGATGCAGAAAGCTTTGAAGGTGAGCTCGTTATGAAAGATATGGATGAGAAGTTCAAAAATTTTAATTTACGATTCTATAAAGCCAAAACTGGTGATCATGTTCATCTCACTCAAGTTCACATGGATAATGTATTCTTAGCAGACCATCCAAGAGAAGTTGTTCCTGAGGGGCACTATTTTGTCATGGGTGATAACCGAGATTTTTCTTCGGATTCAAGGCGTTGGGGATTTGTTCCTTTTAATTATATTAAAGGTGAAGCCATGCTGGTTTGGTTTTCAATGTCGGTACCTTTTCCTTGGTCTGATATGGAAGAAGATTTTACATTTAGACCATGGCGAATTGGGACGATGATTGACGATGCTCCGGGCTTAGAAAACTAAGAGAGAATTACTCGAGAGCTTCCATCATTTCCATCTTCATTTTTTTCGATCATTAAATTCTTGTTATTTTTAATGTATTTACGCAGCCAGTTTTTCAGAATACCTGTTCCATGACCATGAATGAATTCAAGATAGGGTAAATTACCATAGAGTAAATTGGCCACTTCAGACTCAACTAAATTTTGAAACTCATCCAGCCTCATTCCGCGACAGTCAAAACTTAAGTGATCCGTCGTTTTCTCAAAATGAACTGTTACGTTGCCTCCAACTTTCTGGGATTTATGGGAGGTTTGCTTGAGAGTTTTTAAAGGAGCCTTGACACTGAGTTTACCAACGGCAACTGTGGCCTCTTTTCTTTTTTCATTGATACTTTTGATAACGACATCTTGCTTTAAAAGTGTGGAATAGTATTTATGTCCTTCCTGAAAACTTTGAGGCTCAATAAGATTCGGCTCATCTTTAGGAGGTGGAGGTGCTGGTTTGGTCTTTTTGGTGAGTGAGGAGAACTGGGAATCAAGCTTGTTAGCATTGGTGATGACACCTTTTTTAACTTTATCTATGATGTCATGAGCTTGATCTTTTAATTTATTTATCTCGCTTTCTGCTTTGGCCATGGCCTCATCTGTTTTAAGTCGGATGATCCCTTTCATCGCTTCTTTTTGATTTTTCAATTGTTGATTAAGTTCTTGGTTAGATTCAAGTAAATGATTGAGTTTATTTTCTTTATGAGAAATATTTTCAAGCAGTTTTTCGTAATGAATTACATTATTATCGAGAAACTTCTTTGATTCTTTATAGAGTTGATCAAAGCCTTCCTCATTTCGTGTGAGTTTAGCAAAGATATTCAGGGCAAAAGAGCTCCCAGGTGATCCCATATTTAACTTATAGGTCGGTTTGTTCTCATCGATATCAAATCCCACATGAGCAGATATAAATTGTTCATTACCATGAATCAGAGTCTTGAGAGTCTGGTGGTGAGTCGAAACAAGGAGATGAGAATTATTTTGAGCTGCAATTTTTAAAAAGATAGCTTGAGCCAGGGCAGAGGCTTCTTCAGATGACGTAGAGTTAAATATCTCATCAATAAGAATCAGATTGCTTTGATCAAGGGAGTTGATCAACTGTATATAGTTTTGAACTTCTGCTGAAAAGGAGCTCAAACCTTCTTCTAAATCCTGACCATCATTTCCAAAATAAAAAACTTTTCGATAGCGATGAACTTTGGCGGAACGTGCTGGTATATAGAGTCCAAACTGTAGAAATAGTTGAATGATCAGCATAGATTTTAGAGTTGCTGTCTTTCCGCCGGTATTGGGACCAGAGATAACCAATCCAGCTTTATCCGCACGGAGAGTCAGGTCGTTCTTTACAGGGTTAGGTATGAGCGGATGAAAGAAATCTTTAATATCAAGTTCCCGTTCTCGAGAAAGCATTGGTTCAACAAGATTTAGTTCTCGAGCAAACATGGCCTTAGCTTTAAATTGATCAAAGATGAGAATATGGTGAAGACTTTCCTTAATAGAAGAGTGAAGGGGAGCAAGAAGCTGGATGAGCTCTCGTTCAATTTTGATGAGTATTTCAAAAATTAAATTATTGAGCTCTACACTTTTGTCATTCAAGTTTTGTATGTTTTTTGGTTGTACAAATAAAGTGTGACCACTTTCTGATCTCGAAACAATACTTCCGAGTTGGGTAAAATAGGCATTACTTTTGACAGCAATAACAAAGCGATCCTGAATCACATCATGACCTGAAAATTGGAGAAGTTTTTCAATCTCAGGGTCATTGGTGAGAGAATGAATAGCTTCTCTTGCTTTTATTTGAATACTTTCTAACTCTTGATAGTGATGAGCTAGCTTGGGGTGTTTTGAGTAATTGATTGTGCCATCAGCATCAACAAATTTTCTGAAGTAACTCAGAAAACTTTTTTTGAAGTGAAGGTAAAAGCTTTGGTTCTGTTCAGTTTTTAAATTAAAAAATTGATTAAAAAACTCAGCGTACTCAAAATAGAATTCGAGACAATTGATAAACTCATTGAGTTCATCTATAGCTAAGCTATGCTCTTTTTTTATAGCATTGAGAAAATGTGTGAAGTCTAAGTTTTTTTTAAGTGATCTCAGGTCAGTGTTCAGATTAAAAAAACTCTCATGATCAAGTTCTTGGATGAGCTCGGCTGTTTTTTTATAATGATATTTAAGATTTTTATAAGGCACAAATTCAA
>CEQY01201649.1_pt1 | contig 24958 bp, 24 predicted proteins | sample 361391 | NCBI WGS metagenome assembly CEQY01 (sample SAMEA2621075, study PRJEB7988) | marine metagenome | isolation source: saline water (ENVO:00002010), including | reverse complement strand
AGCCTGAAAAAAAATTAGATGATATGAACCTGGAACATTTAACTTATTCACTCCAAGTCAATACTGGTGTCCACGCACTGGCGCTTAAATATTTACAAAGGCATATCCCCCTCAATTCTCCTGCTCTTTTCGTCTCCCTTACTGCTAAATTAGGGAGTATTGCTGATAATAGAATGGGTGGATGGTATAGCTACCGTATGAGCAAAGCGGCATTGAATATGCTTATAAAAAATGCCTCTATTGAACTGGGGCGGAAGTACAAAAAACTCAGACTTATAGCCATTCATCCTGGCACAACTGACACTCAGCTCTCAGCTCCCTATACTGATCAAACAAACCTCAATGTAAAGGAACCAAAAGAAACAGCTTTGGCCATCATTAAAGCGATCTTCCACTCCCCTGCATCTGAAGATGAGATTTTCTTGAATTGGACCGGAGAGCCCCTTCCATGGTAGCGAAGAGCTTTACTGTTATTCTAGGAAATCAGCTTTTTCCTCTAAAACATTATAACCGCTTGAATGGTCCTTTTTTTATGTGCGAAGACTTTGGGCTTTGTACTCATTTTAAATACCATAAACATAAAATCATGCATTTTCTGATCGCAATGCGAGAGTACGCTGAGATGCTAAAAGCTAAAAAGAGGTCTGTTCACTATATTCAACTGGATAAACGACATCATTTTATAAGCAGTTTAAAAGACTATATTAAAGAGAATACATTCACCGAAGTGAACATTCATGAAATAGAAGATAAGTTTTTTGAAAAAGAACTTCTCGATTTATTCGATGAGCTCGATCTCAATGTCAATATTCTCGAGTCCCCAATGTTTTTATGTCCTCGCTATGAATTTAAAGAGTACTTAAAAAACAACAAGACCCCTTTTATGAAAACATTTTATGAAAGAGAGAGAAAAAGATTGGGCATTCTTTTAAACAAGGATGGCTCTCCCAAAGGTGGTCAATGGAGTTTTGATTCAGAGAACCGAAAAAAAGTTCCTAAGAAGGCTGAAGTGATTAATTATCAGCCCAGAGTGAATCAAAGTGAACACCTTGAATCAGTCAAAGAAATCGTTGAAAAATATTTCTCAGATCACCCAGGTTCTGTGGATAACTTTTGGATTCCTACCCATAGATCTTCAGCTCTTAGTTATTTCAATCGCTATCTAGAAGAGAGATTTGATTCTTTTGGTACATATCAAGATGCCATCGACACACGCTCCGAATTTCTTCATCACTCACTGATCTCTCCTCTTCTCAATATGGGTCTCTTAACTCCCGAGGAAGTGATCGAAAAAGTTGAAGCCAAGCTAAATGATGGTGCCCCTCTCAATTCAGTGGAAGGCTTTATCAGACAAGTTTTAGGCTGGCGTGAGTTTATCCGAGGTATATATCAGAACTATTCCGATCAGCAGGAACAGGAAAATTTTTTCAAGCATACAAGAAAACTAAAACATTGTTGGTACACTGCAGAGACAGGGATTCCTATCATTGATGATGCTATTGAGAAAGCTCAAAAATGGGGGTACTGCCACCATATAGAAAGATTAATGATACTTAATAATGTTATGCTCATGCTGGAAGTTGACCCCAAAGAAGTTTACAAATGGTTTATGGAGATGTTTGTCGACTCTTCTGATTGGGTCATGGGCCCAAATGTTTATGGTATGGGCCAATTTAGTGATGGAGGTATTGTCGCAACCAAACCGTATATTTCTGGTTCAAATTATTTACTAAAAATGTCACATTATAAAAAAGGTGAATGGTGTGATGCTTTGGATGGCTTGTATTGGCAATTTATAGCAAGAAAAAGTGATTTTCTTTTGCACAATCATCGCATGGCCATGATGGTTAACTTATTAGAAAAAATGGATGATGACAAAAAAGAACGAATATTTAAGACAGCTGATGACTTTAGAGAACGCGTCACCTCTCAATGAGATAATTGCTGTTCAAAGTGATCAAGACCTTCTTCTCCACCTAATTTTCCCATAGCATTTTCTTGACTATATGTTCTGACTTTTCCAAAAACTTGACTCTCCCCCCAAGCTCTATCGTGCAGACCAAAACACCAAAGAATATTTGCATAGGAATTAGGATTTCGTCCATCAAGAAAATATTTATTATTCAGCTCAAGGGCAACTTTAAATCCATGAGCGGGAGTGTTAGTACATTGAATTATTTTCTTTCCCCAATACATTCGAAGGGCATTATGAAGATAACCAAATTTTTTCATATGTCGCATACATAAATTCCAAAGTTGATCATCAGTCTTAGCCTGTTCAAAATCACTTTCAGTGTATATCGATTTTCTTTCATCTGACTTATGTTTTTTTAAAGTCTCATAAGCCCACTCTGGAAGAGTGTTGAATTGATCATAGTGATTTTCAAAACTCACAAAATTATAAGCCAACTCTCTTCTCACCAGTAGTTCTTCAATAAAAGCTTTACGCCCTTTATGCTTAGCCCCTTTGGCTCGTTCAATTTTTCTTATCACTTCAATGGGAGAAATATGACCTTTGGCAAGATAAGCAGAGAGATTTGAGTGACCTGCATCATGCAAAACATTCTGCCTGTTATCAGCATAATCATCTAACTTATCCTTGATAAAACTTTTCAGTTTTTTCCTTGCTTCCTTATATCCCCCCTGAAATTGTTTTTTGTAATTTTGAGATGGTTTTTTGTAACCCAGGGAAGACAAAATTTTCTTATTTTTTTTACTCAAGTCGACATCAGACTTTATCTTAGCATTTAACGATGAGCTCTTAATTGCTGGTGTTCGGATTTTTTGAATAAAGTCTTGGTAACATTCTTCAATTTTTGGGCGAAAAGTCCTCGCCGCATATTCTCTTTTATCCGAGACAATATGAGCGGGCACCACCAAACTGGTTTCAGCTTCAATGATGGGTCCTGAGAATTTTTTCTTAAGTTTATTGATCTTTTTCGTATGTTCATTTAAATACCCTTTCTCAATCACCACACCGGCAGCCCCCTCCAAATGTTTGTTGATTTGAGTTAAATATTTTCCCTTCCGCACCACGAGCTTAATATTTTTAGTTTTAAGTTTTTCTTCTAACTCTCTGAGAGCTTCTAATCTAAAAATCAAATGTCGTATGGGTTGCTTATTTTTCGATACATAGGCCAGAACGATTAATTTTCTTGAATGCTCATTGGCCCATTGAATGGCATGAACAAGGGCGGGATTATATTTATATCTAGGAGCGAGTTCACAGACATAAAAAATATCGCCTTTTCGGTCTAGTTTTTTATCATTTAATAATTGAATACGTTCTTTAGCATCAAGATATTCCATGACTTAAATGTACAAAACGACACTTTATGAGACCTAAATATTTTGTTTTTATTTTTGCAGATTTTTAAACAGTTGGATAAAACAAGTCCCAAGAGTATGAATTCCAGGGACTTAGCATAGCAAGGATTTTTTATTATAAATTGGCTAAATCAATAATAGTGTAGGCCATAATGCGAGTGATCTCACTCATATACTCAAAATCCATGCGCTCATCCACCACATCACACCTTCTGTGATAGCAGCGGTCCGAATCTCCTCCAAAGAAATTTTCAGATAAAACAATAGCAGGGAGGTCTTGGTTCCAAAAACTAGAGTGATCACTTCTGGTGGTACAAGCTTCATTAATTTTTAAGGGAGAATTAAAGCTAGCAATATTACTGGCAATCATATCTGTCATAAAATTTGAATCAGCACGATCACAGTCTATAACATGAAAAACTTTATCCATACGACTATTAGTCGCCATCATCTCTAAGTTAATATTTCCTAGAAAATTTTCGCCATATTTCTGTTTCATTTCTCTGGCAAATGCTTTACTCCCGGCCATCCCTCTCTCTTCATTATCAAAGCCAACAAAATAAAGAGTGTGTTTAAAGTTCATATCCTTAAGAGCTTTGGCAATCATGAGCGCTGAAATCGTTCCACTGCCATTATCATTTGCACCCGCATTACAAACGCTATCAATATGGGAACTAATAACGAGTACTTTTGGATTTTGAGAGGTGCCCTTTTTCTTAGCGACAAAATTTAAATAGCGAGAACCGACCTTCATCCCGTTGGCATCATAGCCTAAAACACTATATTCTCTTTTTAAAAATTCAATTGTTGGTTCCAGTTCACTTAACTTACATCTAGAATTAAGTTTGACACCTGGTTCACTCTCTATGGCTCCAGAGAACATCTGTAGCTTTTCTTTAAAAAGAGCTTGATCAATTTCGATCAAAGGCGACATAAGTAGTTTTTTGATATGTGTTGCTTTAGAAAATATATTTAGCTTCTTATACATACGGGTAGACTGGTAAGCCTTTTTATCGAGAGTCCAATTATGACTTTCATCATGTTGATGAGAATGCTCATGTGCAAAAGAGCTCAGCATGAGAAAAATAAATAGTAATAATACATGAACAGACTTAAGCATATGGCCTCCAGTACTTATAGAAGTACCAAATCAATACCAGTATTAAAATAGATTATTTCTGACAACTTCCTTCCGTATACTCAAGTTCTTGAGTCGGATTTAACTTATTAAAACACTCTACATGACACTTCAGATAACGTGCATTATCTACACATACCACTTCCTCGTCTTGTAAACCATTTGAGAAAACATCCGTGCAAAGTGATTCAGGGGTGTTGATATTCATGCAAAACCACTCTGGATCATTTTGAGGCTGGAGAAGATTGAGAATAACTTCACTTTTAGGATCGTGCTTCATTTTTGACAGAACCGACATGGTCTGTTGATAATGCTTATTTCCTGGAGCTATTTCTATAAAGTGGGCAAAGGAGTACATTTTTGTCACCCCTTCTTTCCAATAGAAATATTCAGGGCTCACATTTTTGATAGGATAAGTATTACGCTCGTCCTCCCACATGCGACGAACCATATTAAAGCCTATGATGGTGATATGTTCCGGAGACTTTCCTGGTTTTTGCACCAAAGCCACCACGCTGTTGGGTGGATCGATTAATTGGGATTTATCCGAGGTACCGAGTGCATCACTTAGAGTCGTATCCGCTGCTCCTGTGAACGAGAAAAGACTTATTAAACATACTAACAAAAATCTATTATCCATAGCGACTCCTTGAGCCTCCATCTATAGCATATTTTGAAATAATCAGGTTAAATGCCGAATCAATTGTAGAAATTACTAAATCCTTTTTTAGTCGTTTTCCTAATATCAATATGTTATAACCAAGTTATGATAAATGATTTAAAGAACAAAAGAGTGATCATCACTGGGGCGTCTGCAGGAATAGGAAGAGCCTTGGCCCAAGCTTTAGCGTCAAAACAATGTGAACTCTTTCTCGTGGCGAGAAGAGAAGACAAATTAAAATCTTTGCAAAATGAACTTGAATGCAAAAGCCATATCATTGTCGGAGATATCAACGATGTAAAAACTCAAGAAGACATCTTAAAACAAATCGATGGCAAAATAGATATTTTAATAAACAATGCCGGACTGGCCCTGGGAAAAGATTCAGTCGCCCACTCTGAAATATCAGAGATGGAGCAAATGATTGCAACAAATATCACTTCAGTTTTTAGTCTCACCAGGCGTGTGCTTCCTTTAATGATTCAAGAAGAGTGTGGTGATATTCTCAATGTTTGTTCAATTGCTGGACATAATACTTATAAAGGTGGAGCAGTCTATTGCGCCACCAAACATGCCCTTCATGCCTTTACCAAAACTCTAAGAGAAGAAACCTGTCATCAAAATATTCGGGTGATGCAAATCTCACCAGGGATGGTGGATACTGAATTTAGTACTGTTCGCTTTAAAGGGAATAAAGATCAAGCCGACTCAGTCTATCAAGGAATGACCCCTCTGTATGCCGATGATATCGCTAGGATGATGGTCTTTATGCTGGAGCAACCAAAGCACGTGGTCATCGATGAAATTATCACCATGCCGACGGGGCAAGGCTCGGCTACAACGGTTGCCCGTTGATGTTCTCAATTTAATGATCCCAGTTAACCTCTGCCTCATAGATCTCTAATGCAGCATGATTATTTAGTTTATATGTGACACTGGCACTAAAGAATCCATACCAACAATAATCTACTGGTAAATCATAAGTAAAAGTACACTGAAAAAAGATTCCGTCTTTCGAGCAATTTGTCGAACGGACAGCTCCTAGATCTTGCCCGAGTCTCTCAGTTGAATATGTTTTGAAATCTTCCGCTTTTCTGAGCATCTCGCTTTGACTCATATCACTTGCTCTTTGATTGATATCCCAATCTTTTTCACAATAAATATCTCCATCGTAGATATGAGCAATAGGTGTTTTTAAATCATAAGAATAAACGGAGCCGTATGTATTTCCTCCGTCACAGTTATCTTCTGTAGAGCGAAAGCTCCACACCAATTTATCATTCACTTTTAATAAAGTTTGAGAGATGGCGTCAAAGCACTCATTAACATCAAACTTGGCCACCACATCAATTGTTTTCCAATTCTCTCGAGTCAGTGGACCTTGCCCCGTTTGCACTTCAGAGACTTGACTCTCTTCACTGACAAACTCTTCACAAGTAACAGCAGCATGAGATAATTGAGCCGTTATAAACAGAGGCAATACAAATAAAAACTTCATAAAAAGCTTCCTTTACTAAGGTTTAATTTATGAAGCATCTATAGCGAATAAAGCAGAGTAAGTTAATAAGACTTGTAAATTTTACTGGTAGACTTGTTAATCCCACCCAAACAGAATGGTTTCATCTCTGCTGGCAGCATTATTCTCACCCCCCGGAGTATTGAGAGTAGAGTTATTATCGGATTTAGGCTCATACCACATCTGAAAAGGAGCTGTTCCCTCAAACACTGTTCCTGCTTTAAAATCTGAGGTGGAGTACTGCTTAGTTGGTGTATTATTATTTGCACCCGTCCTTGTCATATTGAAAGTAGTGGTTGTGTAACCTCCCACACCATCTGGTTCATAGGCAGTCACTGTGAGTTCGTTCGTAGAAGCAAAAGCCACCCACTCGGCCCTAACATTCAAAGCAAATTTTGTTTTTTGGAATGCAACGGGGACAAGAGGAGCGGCACAACTTCCGTTACTATCGGCATAAGAAGTTGCGACAATATTGGCATTCGCTCGAATACGAATAGCTTCGTCTCGATATAAACCTGACGTTCCCCGTTGATTGATATTTCCTACGTCTCCTGCATTTGTAATATTAAGTGTGCCGTTGACTCCATCTGAGTGGTAATAAGTAGCACTGGTTCCATTTGTATCGGTGGACACTTTTGCATCTCGTGAAGGAACACCGACTAAGTCATTGGCAGCTGGTAAAAGTGGTTTCGGGTCGACGACTTGATTTCCACCGCCAGCGGCATAACTATAAGCGATAATAAAACCAGTTGATGCAATTTCGTAAGAACCATAACCATTGATAGTGAAAGCATGACCATTTTCAGCTGTCAAACTAATACTTCCACCTGCGATGGGATTGCCATTACTTGTTATAGTTATATCTGAATCGCTAAAGGCGTAAACATTCACCCGCATAGGATTACTTCTATTATGATTAAAAAGAAAGCTTTTCCCAATCCAAGCTTTTGTCCCCCAAACAATATTTCCTTTATTAGAATCTCCCCCTCCATAACGTAAAGTGCCCGCTATAAAAAAAGGTTTTGTCCCTCGAACGACAGTAAAATCATCTGCATCCACAGAGACATTTTCACCTTGATTCAAACCTGTATAGATAAGAGAGCCATCATTATATGTGGAGGCAGTATTGTCTCCATAATAAATATCATTTCCATCTTCCATTGAAACCAAAGCATTTTTAGTCGCTCCCCCAATATTGATAGCCACATAGGGGTAAGTAGCAAAATCTATATTAGGGAGGGTTTCCGCCACTAAAACTGGTGACCATGCTCCATAATTTGTTCCGTTATATGCGCGCACTCTAAAATCATATTCTGTTTCTGCACTTAATCCATTTAATGTATGCCGCCTAGAAGTAGAGATTCCATCGTTGATCGTTATCCAAGTGGAATCTGTTCCCAGGCGATACTGTATGACATAATCTGTGATAGGAAATCCATTATCATCAGGGTAAGGCCATCCAACTTTAATGGAATCATTTCCCGCTTCAACCACACTCATAGAAGTTATTTGTTCCGGAGAGAGAGCCGCAATCTGCCAAGCACTGGAACTACTTACCCCAGAGACGTTACCTGCTCTGTCCGTCGCTCTAACAAGAGTATAGTAATCTGTCACTGGAGATAACCAAGGCGTACTTCCATTATTTATACTTCCGTTAAGATCAGTGCCTACGTTTTTCCAGTCCCCTTCAGGAGAAATTATTCCACCGATAGTGTTGCTAGTCGAGACTGCAATCTCATAATAAGCGATGTCTGATGGCCCGTTATCTGAACCTACATTCCAAGTGGCTTCATCTGACTCAATATCAGAAGCATTATTAGAATTTGAAATCCCAGTTATAAGATTTGGAGCAGAATTGTCATGGATAATGGTCGCTGTTTGGCATTGAGAATACCCTCCACTTCCATTACCAGCAGCCACATAAAAAGTGTTGGTACCGTTGGTATTAAAAATATTAACTGGCTTGGTTGTGGCGAATGCACTTGCACTTCCACCACTAAGACAACTCGTTCCGATATAAAGTGTAGAAGCATTATTTGCGGCTACTGTTAAATTGGCACTAGCAGTATTCACGTAACTACTGGCAAAACTAATGACTAAGTCTGAAGTATCGACTTGATGTGAAGAAGTGTTGGGTACATCGTAATCCACAAGTACTTCTTTATTTGCGTAATCCTCTATTGTCGCTCCATTCAACTCCCAAGGAGATTGCAATTCAATTCCATCGTGATCGAGGTCACCCGCCTGTATGGTATATTCAAATCGAAAAGTATACGATTGTGATTCTGATCCGCTCACATAGTTTGCATAGCGAGTGACGCCACCAATATTGAGCGGTATTCTTGGTACTCCTCCATTAGTGATTCTCGTTCTTTTTTGGAAGACTCCATAAATAACAATTTTCTCACCAACATCAAAAACCTTTGGTGAGTTCAAATTCACTTCTTGAAAAAAAGGATTTCCTGAAAGCAGCGCTTTTTTTCTTTCCGCTGCTTCGTCTTCAGAAATAGAGATAAGATTATTAGGTTCAAAGTCCCCTTGTTGTTCATCACAACTTATAAAGATAAATAAAAATAGGACTAATAAAACCTTATCCATAATCTTCTTATCGGTTGAAATTAAAGAGCTTTTTAATAACTCCTAATATTTTAAAGCCTTGCTCATGATGGATAGAAACTTGAATTAATTTAGGTGAATTTTAGTGAATCAGAGAATACAATATTAAAAAATGCCAACTTTTTATGGCATCTAAAAGTTAAAACCTAAGGTCGCTCCATATTGGCGAACATCTATCTCAGCTGGTATAAAATCATCGCGCTCAAACTCAAGACGCATATTCGTATAAAAGACGCGCACAATGATAGATTTTCCGTAAGCATAAACTGGAAATTTTAAGTTTTTTCCTGAAAGAGGAAATACAAATTTCAGTCCTATTGTCGTCTCCTCTCTATCTCCAACATCTGAGAAAAGAGGAACTTTTAAATAGGGCGAAACTTGAAAAAACATATCTGATCCAAAAGGGAGCCACTCTACTTCAGGATACACTTGAGTTCCTCTAAGGTTTCTAAAACCAAATGCATCATCTTCGACGATCATAGAAGTATAAAAATACTCAGCAATCAACTTTACGTTCCAGAAATCTGAAAAAGGTAGCACTACTCCCAGATTGGCAAAGGCAGTTAAGTACTGAAACTGCTCTTCTTTTTCACTAGGACTTTGAACGGAGAGACCCGTGATATTTCCTCCCAGCGAAAAATCTAGCCATGGTGGTAGCAAATAGTACTGATAAATAAATTGGTGAAAATCAGCAACTTGCTCTATGTTAGCATTAGTCGACAAGATACTGGGTTGCTCTTCTAAGTAATGGGTTTTCGCCTGTCCATAATTATATTCAAATCTCCATCGAGGAGGAAGTTTGGCGGCCCAGGTACTTTGAATAAGAAAAAAGATAATTAAAAATCTCATGGGTGTATTTTCTCATTTTCAAGAACTCATAGACATTCATTCGGCAAGAACTTCCGCTTAATCAGACTTCAGCTTAAAACTATTTTTATTTAACGATAACGAGGGGAACAATCATAAATACAAAATACCCGACTATTTCGCTCGTTAAATTTCAACTACTTAACTACCGAAACAGATACTGAGCTCTGTCCAATGGCGGACAGATAAACTTAAAGGAGGTTCAAAGGACCCATGTAATTTAGGAGCATTCAAGGTTGAATGCCTTCTTATGAAGGTTTGTTAAAGGATTAGCTGGCTCTAACAAGAGTTACAGGATTCCTTTGTCTAAAAAATGAAGTCCTCAAAGCAAATGGTATGACATGACTAGAATCAGTAATACCACTTCAGGCATTTACCTTAGAAGGCAAGCTCGCAAAACAAATCAAGAGCTAAGGGATAATTCCGCTAAGATTTCTAGTGGGAGCAGAATCACTAAGTCTTCAGACGATGCAGCTGGCTTGAGTATGTCGACTAAAATGAATGCCAATATTCGCTCGCAAAGACAAGCTTCCCGTAATGCCCAAGACTTTGTGAGCGTTCTGCAAATTATGGAAGGACGTTTAAGTGGTCAAGCAGAAATGATGGTAAGAATACGTGAGCTGACTATCCAAGCAGCGACAGGCTCAATCTCTGACAATGAAAGAGAGCTTCTCAATTTAGAGGTTGAAGGGCTTATTCATGAAATTAAAAGAACAGCGGAGTCCACCAATCATCTGAATCAAGATTTACTCAAGGGTGATCAGAAAAAATTTGAAGTTCAAGTTGATAAAGGAAATGGTAAAAATGATAGACTTCATATTGACTTGAGTGACTTTGCTCAAACACCTTTTGCCTTAGGTATTGATACTGTTAAAATTGACAAGCAATACAGAGCCCAACATTCACTGGCCAAAATCGATTATGCCATCGAAAGCCTCTCTATGAGCCGGGCAGAAGTGGGAGCGATTCAAAACAGAATCCAATCAACAATAGGAAAACTCGGTAACGATGTCGCAAACCATACCAGTTCTAAGAGCAGAATTACCGATCTTGATTATGCTCAAGCCACAGCTAAGCAAGCCTCTGCTAAAATCAAACAATCAGTACAAACAAGTATTGCTGGACAAGTAAACAATATGGGTGCCAGCTATCTAAAACTACTTAAATAAACTTTCCTTAGAATTTAAAATAACGAGATTGATTCCAGTTATCAATAGCATGCTCTCTAAATAACCCCACACCAAATTCACATATGTGAGGTTCATCTGTATTTGAGCAATGAGATTCTGCTTGATAGGTCAACTCGATGACATCTCTCTCAGAGCTTCTAAAATTAAGGTTTCGCTCACTTAACCCTCTGGCATAGCGAACACCTTGATAACAAATTTTTAAATAATCATTTTGCCCTTGATAATTAAACTTACAACTCACAAGAGCGCTATTTTCAATTTGCCCCCAACAGCCAGTTAAAAGCAAGCTCATAGTAAGAATCAACATCATATTTCTTTTCATAGTTTCATTATCTTCGTTCTTCCTAAAACAATCAGCACGGAGTGTGAAAATTACGGGGTATATTAAAAATCTAAACACTTTTTATGCTAAAATAATTTTTATATGAGGTGAAAGTATGAAGTTAATCATGACCGGCGGTGGTGATTCAGAGCATTTTGAAGAGATCGACCAATTTTTTATAAGCCTGCTCCAAGAAGATCCCAAGCTTCTCTTTATTCCATTGGCCGGAGATCCAGAGCATTTTGATGATGGACTCGAGCGCATACAATCCACCTTCTCTACCATTCATTTCGATAAAATCGAGATGTGCCTCGACCTGCATGAACTCGAATGGGATTATTTAAAACGCTTTGATGCCATCTATATTGATGGAGGTAATACCTTTACACTGATGAATGAAATTCGTAACACTCACTTTTATGAACTCCTTCATCGTTTCCTCCATCATGGAGGTGTGGTCAATGGTGATAGTGCAGGAGCGATCATACTTGGCAGCCACTTAGAAACAGCTCACTTTGGTGAGACCCCGGATGAAAATGAAACGGAAGTCATCTCCTATCAAGGTCTGAATTTACTGGGCCCCTACGCTATTCATTGTCACTATGAATTGTCAGAAAAAAAAGAAGTGCAAGAGTTTGTGAAAGAATATGGCTTCCCTGTTATTGCCCTTCATGAAAACACGGCCATTGCTGTTATCGATAATGAGCTTCGCGTGATTGGAGAAGCAAATGTTACTTTATTCAATCAAGGTAATATAGCTGTTGTACATCCTAGTGAATTCATAAAATTAAAATAATGGGGATATTAGAAAAAGTGGTGGGCGTTGACGGGATCGAACCGCCGACATCTACCTTGTAAGGGTAGCGCTCTCCCAGCTGAGCTAAACGCCCACTTTTATTAAGAAACAACAAGATAATCGACCTTTAAAAGCTTGTCAATCTAAAATCTACAACTCTTTGCATAAAAAAAGACCCTCTATTTAGAGGGTCCGTCATCAAACTTTTTATTTGTACTATGTTTTTATCTAGCTGGTGCTAGTTCGCAACTGCTTGGTCTGTCCCTGAACCTTTAGCGCCATCAAGCACTGTAAGGTGTCTTCCCGCAAGAAATTCTTCTGGTTGCTCCAACTCAAGAGCGATTCTAAGAACTCTCTCTGCATGAGCCACAGGGTGAATATCTAGCCCTGACTTAATCTCATCAGGAACCTTAGCAAGATCTTTGGCATTTTTCTCAGGGATAACAACTGTCTGAATCCCCGCTTGCTTAGCTGCAAGAAGTTTTTCTTTTAGTCCACCAATAGGAAGCACTCTTCCTCTTAGTGTAATTTCCCCAGTCATTGCCACATCTTGTCTTACTGGAATATTAGCAATGGCACTTGTAAGAGCTGTTGCCATGGTGATCCCTGCACTAGGTCCATCTTTTGGAGTCGCACCTTCAGGTACGTGAATATGGATATCGTGCTTATTATACCAATCATGATCAACATTGATGAGGTCACTCAAAGATCTTACCCAAGACAGAGCTGCTTTAGCCGACTCTTGCATAACTTCTCCAAGCTTTCCAGTTACTTGAAGCTTCCCAGTTCCAGGAACTGTGATCACTTCAATATTCAGTAACTCTCCACCTACACTTGTCCAAGCCAGACCATTTACCAGTCCAACTTGATGCTCATCTTCAATGGCCGTTGATTCAAATTTCACAGGCCCTAAGTATTTCTCAACTTGCTTGTCTGTGAGTTTGTATTTTTTACCTTTCTCTACATCGTTCGTGACGATATCAGTGGCAATCTTTCTAGCAATGGTATTCATTTGTCTTTCAAGGTTACGAACACCAGCTTCTTTTGTGTACCCTCTAATAACTTTCATAAGAAGTTTATCAGAAATCGTCACTGGATAGTCTTGTAATCCGTGAGAATCAACAGATTTTTTAAGAAGGTATTTCTTAGCAATTTGTTGTTTCTCGTTTGGCGTATAACCAGCAAGGTTGATAATTTCCATTCTGTCTCTGAGTGGACCTGGAATTCTAGAAATATCATTTGCCGTCATAACAAACATAACTTTTGAAAGATCATATTCAACTTCAACATAATGATCAGTGAAGTTTTTATTCTGAGCTGGATCAAGGACTTCAAGCATGGCTGAAGCTGGATCCCCTCTAAAATCGTTACTCATTTTATCTATCTCATCAAGAAGAATAACTGGGTTACCAATTTTAGCTTTTTTCATGGCCTGGATAATCTTACCTGGCATGGCTCCGACATAAGTTCTTCTATGCCCTCTGATCTCAGCTTCATCTCTTACACCACCAAGAGAAATTCGAACAAATTCTCTTCCCATAGATGTTGCAAGTGACTTACAGATCGATGTTTTACCAACCCCAGGAGGACCAGCTAAACAAAGAATTGTTCCCGTCGTCTTATTGTTATCACCAACTAAGTTTTTAACAGCAAGATATTCAAGAATTCTTTCTTTAACATCATCAAGTCCATAATGATCTTCATCGAGAACCGACTTTGCGTGCTTAACGCTATTGTCATCTTCAGTGTATTCATTCCAAGGAAGATTCGTCATCCAATCGATATAGTTTCGAACGACTGCAGACTCTGCAGACATAGGAGACATAGACTTAAGCTTTTTAATTTCTTTTTCTACTTTCTCACGAGCATCTTCAGGCATATTTTTAGCGGCTAACCTATCTTCCATCTCAGCGATTTCAGATTTACCGTCTTCTTTATTACCTAATTCTTTTTGAATCGCATTCATTTGCTCATTAAGATAGTATTCTTTTTGAGATTTCTCCATCTGCGCTTTAACACGTGATCTGATTTTCTTCTCAACATTGATAACTTCTATCTCACCTTGCATTTTCTCAAGAAGTAATTGCAATCTTAATTCAACATTCATTGCATCTAAGATTTCTTGCTTCTCAGGAATCTTCATCGTTAAGTGAGCCACAATAATATCAGCTAATCTTGAAGGATCAGTAATAGATGAAATGCTCATTAACAATTCAGGTGGAATTCTTTTGTTTAATTTTACGTATTGTTCAAAAATGTTTTTGACTGATCTGACCGTCGCTTCAAGCTCGACTTCATTATCAGTAATATCATCACATTGTTCAACATCAGCATAGTATCCATCTGATTTGCATTCAAATTCAGAAATCTTCGCTCTATGCTTTCCTTCAATTAAAACTTTAACCGTGTTATCCGGAAGTCTTAACATCTGAATAATATTTACAACAGTTCCGATATCGTAAACATCTTCTCTCTCTGGGTTGAGAACACTCGCATCTTTTTGAGTGACCAGAAATAATTCGTTTCCATTCTTAGCCGCTTTTTCTAGGGCCGCGATTGATTTTTCTCTTCCTACAAATAGTGGCACCACCATGTGAGGAAAAATAATAACATCTCTTAAGGGTAAGAGAGGGTAGTTCTTTGCGTTTGATGACTTCTTGTCCGACATAGCACCTCCTGCGCTAAATTCCACCTACCGGACTAGTAGTGTGGGCTTATAAATATTTTCCCATGAAGATAAATTTAGAGCAAATAAAAAACAGGGGGTTAAAACTTTCCTAAGTATTTATTATTTATTTGGAAATACTGGCATAAAACGGTGTGAATGGCGTGATAGAAGCATTATAATGCGCCGCAAGGTGCGGCGCAAGTGTGGGTAAATTTTTCTAAAAAATTCTAACCTCTTCTGCTAGACAAGCTGTCTAAGAGGCATTTCCGACCGAACTGGCCACTTTTGAATCTTCTGCGGGCTTCTTGCGCTCGCCTTCAATAAGTTTAGGCTGTTCAGTTCCTTGTATAGCAGCTTTGGTCACTACACATTTAGCAATCTTTTCATTACTTGGTATTTCATACATCACATCTAACATAGTTTGTTCGAGAATAGAGCGCAGTCCACGAGCCCCTGTCTTTTTAGAGATTGCCGTTTTGGCTACTTCTAAAAGAGCATCTTCTTCGAACTCTAATTCAATCCCATCAAAGTCAAAAAGTTTTTGATATTGCTTAGTGATAGCATTCTTAGGCTCTTTTAAAATTCGAACCAATGCCTCTTCATCGAGCTCTTGTAAGAGAGCATTGACAGGAAGACGTCCAATAAATTCAGGGATGAGTCCAAATTTTGATAAATCTTCAGGCTCAATACCACCCATACGCTCAATGGCCGAAACAGTCATCTTATCGTCTTTTTTAGCAGGCTTGCCACTCAGACCTAAAGAAGGTTTTTTCACCTGTCTCTTTTCGATAATTTTATCGAGGCCGACAAAGGCTCCCGCGACGACGAAAAGAATATTCTTAGTGTTCACTTGTAAAAACTCTTGTTGAGGATGCTTACGTCCGCCTTTCGGTGGAACGCTTGCCACTGTCCCTTCTATAAGTTTAAGAAGTGCTTGCTGAACCCCCTCACCGGAAACATCTCTGGTAATAGAAGGGTTTTCTGACTTCTTAGCAATCTTATCAATCTCATCAATATAAACAATACCCCGCTCAGCACGCTCAATATCGTAATCACACGCTTGTAAGAGATTTAAAATAATATTTTCGACATCCTCACCTACATAACCAGCTTCTGTTAGAGAAGTGGCATCAGCGATAGCAAAAGGAACATTAAGATATTTCGCTAATGATTGAGCAATGAGTGTTTTACCCGAACCAGTTGGACCGGCTAAAAGAATATTTGATTTTGCCAATTCAACTTCTTCAGATTTTTTACCTGAAGGTCTGTGAGCAATTCTTTTGTAATGATTATGAACAGCAACAGAGATAATTTTCTTCGCTCTTTCTTGTCCGATAACATAACTGTCGAGATGCTCTTTAATCTCATGAGGTTTTGGAACATTATCAAGGGTTGTCTTTGAGACAGTTTTTACTGAATCCTCGTAGATAATATCATTACAAAGTTCAATACATTCATCACAAATGTACACACCAGGTCCTGCAATGAGCTTTTTAACTTCCTTTTGTGTTTTTCCACAAAAGTTACAGTTTAATGATCCATTAGCATCGCGCTTTTTTGACGTCATAATTTTTCCTTAATTCTCTTTTACTATTCTTCTGATTCTGTTTCTGATTTACCTTTAGGTTCAATAATTTTATCAATCAATCCCATCTCTACAGCCTTTTTTGGATTGAGGTAATTATCTCTATCCATCGCCTTCTCATAATCTTCGTACTTCATATCAGCAGAAGTATGATCAACATATATCTGAGTGAGTTGTTGTTTTAAATCTTGTATTTCTGCGGCTTGAATTTGAATATCACTGGCTTGACCTCGAGCTCCCCCAAGAGGTTGGTGAATCATAATTCTTGCATGAGGAAGTGAGTATCTATTTTCTTTATGTCCTGCTGATAAAAGCAGTGATCCCATAGAAGCTGCCAGACCAACACAATAAGTATAAACCGGACAAGAGATGTGTTGCATAATATCGTAGATCCCAAGACCAGCGTAAACACTTCCTCCCGGACTATTGATATAAAAGTGAATCGGAGCTTCAGCATCTGATTGTTCTAAGAATAACATTTGAGCAATCAGAAGATTCGCCACTGTATCGTTAACTTCCGTTCCTAAAAAAATAATTCTATCTAAAAGTAGTCTGGAATAGATATCGTATTGTCTCTCTCCACGTGCTGTTTGTTCGATAACGACAGGATTGGGGATATACATTTTCGGTTGAGTCATTTGAAATTTCCTTTTAATTTTAAATATGTACTTGTATCTCTTCGGTTTAATACTCCTAAAGCTTAACGAAGAATTTTTGGCAATTATATCTAGAATTCCACCTCTTTTCTATCGGTATTTTAACAACTTAGACCAATTTTAGATTGAAATAAACAACAGTCATTGAACTTAAGAAACTCATAAAAACCGATCTTTTTCGTCGGTGACTATTTTTCTCCAGCATTTTTTGCTGGTATCACTGTGCGTTTATAAATTTTTCATGGCTTTGATCAGTAAGAAACTAAGTAAAGATTACAAAAGCCTCAAAAAGGGTCTAGGTGCTCTTGAAATATCACTTCCTAATCCCTATAAAAGTGCTCAAGCAAATACAAAATTCCAAAAACATTATGGCATCCTATTTGCTTTTAGAGAGAGTAAGGAGAAAAGGAATTTCTCTGGTTTTAATAATGGATTATAAAAAAGGGAGAAAGTGAGTGTTAGATTCAAATGTTATTTCATTAAATGAGAGAAGAAAGTTAAAAGAGTTAAAAGAAACTGAGAAAGAGTTTAAGGGCTACCTTAAAAGCTTAAAGCAGGATCAGTTACAATTTGAAGCCAATTATATTATAGAAAAGATTAACGAAGAAAATCTTTCAGATGAGTTCCTTTTAAAAAGTGCTTTGTTAATGGATGAATTGGCCATGAGAATTAACGTAGAAAATATGGCAAATACAATAAACAAGTTTGCTCTTAACTTACGCTCAAAAGTAAGGTCAAATCAGTTATTAAACTAGTTCAATGGAAAATAGTTTAAAGCATGATTTTATTAACAACTGTCTTAGATTAGAAGTTCTTCATAACTTAATGTGTGAAAGTGTAAACCAAAACCATCAAATCAAAGAAGAGCTTCTCCTAGACTGTGAAAAATACTTAAACCTACAGCTTGAGTTTATCCATAAAATGAAGAGCAAAGATTAAAGCCACTGAAGGCTTTTATAATCATGCTCTACAATCTTACGCATATAAGAAATTTTTAAATGACCTGCATACCCTAAGATTGAGCTAACACGTCTAATTTTTGCTAAATTGTTTTTATCTGAATTGATTGAATCTATCAGAACTTGTAAATAGATAAGGTTACTAGAAAAAACATCTACGTAGTCGGAGATTTTAGCTTGATCAACGGGATTAATATCTTGGATCTCAACTCCAATCCTCGATTGGAACATACCATCCACCTTCGAATCAATTCCTATTTTTCTGACCATCTTAGCTTCAAACCGAATCGTTTCATGAGGTGTAAATTCATTTTCATAGTCTAAAATTTTATTCAGATTATAGTTTTTGAATAAAGGGTGATGAGGTAAGCAAATCATAAAAGAGAGGGATTTTGCATCAGGAAAATGACCAACATTATCGAGAAGCATGCCCCCTTCTGATATATTGAGTGAATTCGCCTTAAAAACATAATCATTTTCAGAAAATAAAACTTGTCCTCTATAGGGAGCCCTAAGGTATTTTCTTTGGTATGTCCTACTCTGTCTATTCATTAAAGTAATTCACTCGCGATTTCAGAAAGTGGTGATCTTTCACCTTGAATGAGCTTAGTATGGGCCACAATATGTTCTTTCTTAAGTCTATCGATACAGTAGACCAAACCATTATTGATTGAATCTAAATAAGGATTATCAATTTGCTCACTATCTCCTGTGAGCACTATTTTTGTTCCTTCACCGGCACGAGTAATAATCGTTTTGATTTCATGTGGAGTTAAATTCTGTGCTTCGTCCACAATCATATATTGACCAGGAAGAGAACGCCCCCTGATATAAGTCAGTGGTTCGACATGAAGAAGCCCTTGGTTGATAAGTTCATCCCAGGTGGTGGTTTGGTTACTTGCCCTTTGGTTACCGAATAAAAAATCAATATTATCAAAAATGGGCTGCATCCATGGGCCGAGCTTTTCGTTCACATCTCCTGGTAAAAAACCAAGGTCACGCCCCATAGGGACAATAGGTCTTGAAACGAGAACTCTAGAATACTGTTGTTGTCCAATAGCTGCTTCTAATCCAGCGGCTATGGCCAAAAGGGTTTTTCCGGTCCCCGCTTTTCCCACCAATGATACTAAACTCACTTCATGATTAAGGAGAGCATCGAGAGCAAATTGTTGCTCAACATTTTTAGGGTGAACTCCCCACACTCCTTCACGATTTTTGATGAGGGGAACTATTCCACCTTTGTGAGCATGATAGCGACCAAGTTGTCTTTTTTGAGGATTGCCAGTTTCATGAACAACTAAGTATTCATTGGCATAAAACATCTTACGCTCATTTTCTTCCAGCCCCAGATATCTGTTTTGCTCGAACTCATGAAGCCTCTCACTACTCACTTCAAACATTCGTTGTCCTGAGTAGAGTTCTTCAATTGAAATTTCTGCAGTCTCGTAATCTTCGGCTTTGAGTCCTAAGGCATCAGCTTTTAGTCGTAAATTAATATCTTTAGTAATAAGAACAGTATTCTCACCATTTTCTTGTAAAGAGAGAGCATTCGCTAAAATAAGATTATCATTTATGGATAAATCTATTCCCGCATGTTTCGTAATAGGTTCTCTGAGAATACTTATTTGAAGAAGACCTTCGTTGGGAAGGGAGACACCTTTGATGAGAGAGCCATGCTCTCTGAGCTCATCTACCATCCGAGCAAAGTATCTAGCGTTTCGACCATTTTCATTTTGATCTTTTTTGAAACGGTCTAACTCTTCTACGACTATTAAGGGAATAAACACTTTATTATTTCCAAATTTATTGATGGCCGTTGGATCAAAAAGTAAGACATTAGTATCAAGTACGAAAGTTTTGGTCGATTTGCTCAATTATCCCCCTAGAATGCTGTGATTAAGATAATTTTAAGCTAGAAAAAAAAGGATGGCTAGAACTCAATTAACCGACAAAACCACTAGGGCATAAAGTTAAATTCGAACAAGCTAAGATAAACGAGAAATCGATCGGAATCTTCCTGACCTAAGCTTTCACCAGTTTCTACTCCATAAAAACCTGCATAAGCCTTGACTAAGCCCATATTCAACTTAAGACCATAGCTATAATTATCCAGCGCGTTCATTCCTGCGAGAACGCTTAAGGCCGGAGTGAGATTAACTTCCCCACCAAGATGAACTCTTCGCATAAATTCAACATTTTCACTTAATCTTTTAATATCAACTGAAAGTGTATAACCGATGGCCTCCCCAAGTTTTTGCGCATAAGAAGTACCAAAATTTACTTGCATTGGTTGTGATTGAACCTCGTAATCATTTTCGTTATCTTCGGTTTGTAAATTTGTCACCACATCTAGAAAAGCAAGACCTGCTGAAAAAGTAGTGCCACCATTAGATTTAATATAATCCACTCCTAAATCAAAGCCCCAACCTTGCCCTCTGACTTTTCCCAACTCATTTAAAATTTGTGTGGGGTCTTCGGCACCAACAGCATCCATAAGTGTCGTGCCTAAAAGATAATAAGCTCCATTAATTGATTCGCGATCGATATACTTTACACTGACTCCCAAAGAGAGCTGAGTCCCTCCCCCAAGTTGAGTGTAACTGCCTTGAATAGGTGCTCCAAAGCCTGCAATAAATCCGCGGTCATTTCTAAAATCAACATCAAGAGTGGGTGAGACTTTATTTTGTAAATTTAAATTTGATTGTGAATTCATCAAAGCGACCAAACCAAAATTTCCCATTTTAAACCCTGGAGCAAAGTTAGCTCCTACATGGATGGGAAAACCCAGCATAGCATCGGCAATATCACCAGGGTCATCTCCTAGATCTTCAAATCGAGATTGATCACTCAAAACATTTGTCCCTGTAACAGTGGGATTAAAAGGATGAAAAGTGAACCCCGAATGCCTACCTAGCAAAGCGGGATTATAAAAAAGGCTATATTCATCATCGGCCAGAGCCGTAAAGGCATCACCGATTAACAGCCCTCTAGGACTTTTACCTAAAGCTCTTTCCTCGCCAGCAATGACGACAGAAAGGTTTATGAATATGAGAGTGAGCCATAAAATTTTCATTGATGATTAGTCTCAAACATAATGACAAAATATCTTTCCACATCAGCTTGATCTTCTGCCTCGCATGCGGATTGAGAAGTGATTGCTTTAAATTTTAAAACATTTCCACTACTCCAAGACTGAGTGGTTTCAAAAGAAGTCGCCGTATCAAAAAGAGTATTAATCGAATCTTCAACATCAGAAAGATCCCCCAAACTGTCATTGGAACTCAACTCAGAGTTAGCAAGAATGTCTAAGAGATTATGGAATAAAACGATTCCTTCACAAAGTCTTCTTTTTGCATCAGCGTCATCTGCACTATCAGCTGCAATATCAGCATGACCCTGAGAAGATCCGGTACAGCTTCCAGTCACACCATTATCTAAGTAGTCATTGACATCGGCATCGAATTCGTATTGGCCATAACATGTGCCACCACCTGTTATCGAACCCTGACCTTTCACTCCATCGCTATCTGCATTGCCATAAAAGGCGAGAAACTTCCCAAATGCCACGGTGATCATGACAAAGGCTTGCATGCTTAAATCATTACCGTATCGTGAGCCATACTTTGAAATTCGCTGGGAAGTACTAGGTTGAGTTCCTCCATCAGCTTCTAAGATATAATCAATCGCTTCTTTAAGTTTTGAATAAGTTGCAGCGTCTGCAACTGTTTCGTTGGAAGAAGCAAAAGCCGCCATTGAGCCAAAAAGCGTTGTGGGGTCGCTGTCTAAATCTTCAAAATTGGGAAGTGCAGAAGTGATATCAGAATAACCTGCATCGCAAGCGATCGCTGATGCATAGACAGAAACAAATTCGGGGTCATCTTTTTCTTCATCAACTTCATCCAAGACATCTTGAGCAGCACTACAATCCATTGTAGTTAAGAGGTGACGTGCTTCACGAATAGCGGAGGAGCGAGCTTCGTCATCAGTTTTTGCACAACTGATCAAAGTCACGAGTATAACTAACAAGAAAGAATGTTGGACTTTTAGCTTGGCCATTAGGAACTCCTCTCTCTATTGTAGGAAAAAAAAGCTTTGGGCTAAAGGGAGTAAATATGGCCAATTGAGGAGCTTATTTTTGAGAAATATACTCCATTAACTTAGAAATCGCTTCCTCAAAGGGAATTTGTTCCAAAGTTAAACTCATACGAGCTGAATTTGGGTAGCCAAAGCTTGAACCTGGAACCAACGCCACACCTGTTTTATCAAGTATATCATCAACGATCTCTTGGGAGTGATCACTTCCCTTTTCATCTTTAAATCTTTCATAAAAAGGCATGCGTGAGAAATCGAGCAGATAGTAAAAAGCAGATGTTGTTTGATAATAACAATGAGGAAGATTTTTTTCTCTAAAGCTTTCTCTTAAAAACTGAGTTGAGTTTCTGAGTTGCTCTTTAATGGTATTAAAATAATTTTCACACTCATTGAAGTCGAATTCTATGAGGGCCCTTTGAATAAGGCTATTAGGTCCAGAAGTGGTCTGACTTTGAATTTTTCCTATAGCAGTGATGAGCGATTTATGTCCAATAGTATAACCTATACGTAGTCCAGTGGACGCAAGGGATTTAGATATAGAATTGACAACAATTGTCTGTGAGAGCACTTCAGGATCTTTTTGATAAAAATAGGTCGGAGCAGGATCATAATAATAGAGCTCACTATAAGCTTCATCACTAATAGCAATGAGATCTTCATGCTTTTTTAAAAATTTAGCAAAATCTTTCATCCATTGATCATCGTAATGAATTCCTGCTGGATTATTTGGACTATTGATTATGATCGCTTTCGTTCTGGGACTAATGGCCTTTTCGATTTCATCAATACTGGGAGTGTAGGCATCAAAAGCATGTGATTTGACAACAACAGGAACTCCTCCCCAAAATTTCACCATTTCAGGATAGGAAACCCAAAAAGGAGTCAGGATGATCACTTCATCTCCGCTATTAATGAGTGCTCCAAATATATTATACAGAGAATGTTTGGAACCATTACTTACAACACAATCGTACTCAAACTTATCTGTTATTGTTTCTGTTATGTTGCGATGGAGCCTAAAGCGGTCCATAAATTTAGCACGCAAACTCTCCATCCCAGAGACAGGGCTGTATTGATAACTCTTTAAAAAATTTAACTGCTTAGAAATTTCAGTTATAAAATTAGCGGGGGGTTTTACTTTGAGTTGTCCACTCGTCAAGTTATAAACGTGACGACCCGATTGAGTCATCTGTTCCACTTTTTCACTCACCTTGAGCGTAATACTGGTTTGAGTTTCCTTAACTCTAGAACTTAAAATCATTTCCCCTCTTTTTTATGCTCTAAATATTCTGAAATTGCTTTGGGCACAAAACGTGAAATATCTCCCCCGTGTTTATGAACATCCTTAACCAAACTAGAAGATATATAATAAAGGTTTTCACCAGTGATAAAGAAAACAGTTTCTATTTTTTCATTGAGCTTTTGATTCATAGATGCCATTTGAAACTCAAAATCAAAGTCTCCTGTAGGCCTTAAACCACGAACGATAGAAGTAATACCATGGTCTCGAGCATAATCTACAATAAGTCCATCCCAAGCCGCTATTTTCACTCTCGGCTCATCAGCAAAGATTTTTTTTAACAAGTTTTTCCTATCACTCATTTTAATTAAAGGAGCCTTATTGGGGGAAACAGCCACCACAATGGTTAACTCATCAAATATTTTAAGTGCTCGTTTCACTATATCTAAATGTCCAATAGTAAACGGATCAAAAGAACCTGCATAAAGTGCATTTTTATTACCCATCATTCTTCCTTGTTAAAACAATTATAACATTTTATCCAATATCATAAATGACAAAATAACTTGTTCCTTTCTCAAAGACTTTAGTATGACCGGGGAATTTTTCCAGAAACTGAGTTAACTTCATCGTCTTTTGAGAGCAGCCTTCCATTATAAGTTTCATTTTTAAACCAGAGTTAAACACTTCTGTATAGATTGTTTGATACAAATCTAGGGCATAATAAGGGGGATCAAAGAAAAGAACGTTATGAGGATGGTCAAAATCAGACAATGACTTGATCCATTTACTTGCATCCACTTTTATTATTTGCGATCTTGATTTCTTTGAGATTTCATATTTTTCAAGAGCTTTTAAGTTCTTTTTAACTGCTTCCAAAGCAAGATTATGGCTATCAATAAAAATAGCCTTTGAAGCATTTCGAGATAAAGCTTCTATACCGATAGAGCCACTTCCACAGCATAAATCGATAAATTGATGCTCAGAGAAATCTTGAATTGAATCGAAAAGTTTTCGTTTGAGGGTGACCGAAGTTGGTCTCGTAGTAAAAGACTTTGGAGTAGCTATGGGCATACCTTTAGCCACTCCTCCAAGTACTCTTATGGACATTGATTATATTATGCTGACTTTTTTTGATCTAGAGGAAGACTGAATTTCATTCCTTGCTCTAGCTCAATATCAAACTGATGATCGTCGATGGTTAACATAACGACTTGTCCACCTACATTAAACTTTAAGTTTAATTGCATATCTCCTTGAACAGAGAATTCCATAGAACTCTTTTCTTTTGAGTGAGCACCTACTTTATGATCACTAGATTTATG
>CEQY01059277.1_pt1 | contig 25005 bp, 24 predicted proteins | sample 361391 | NCBI WGS metagenome assembly CEQY01 (sample SAMEA2621075, study PRJEB7988) | marine metagenome | isolation source: saline water (ENVO:00002010), including | reverse complement strand
TGGTCCAGTCATAAATCTCCTTAGTAGTTGGTAAGAGGCTATTCCCTTACTATATTCTGGCAAAATCTATCGACCTAATTTTCTTATCTTTCGTCTAATAGCAACAGCGGATAAATCGCTTCAAGATTCTTTTATTTAGATGAAGGAAGTGAGACATTAGTGTCTTACCCACCAGAAAAAGAAGCTTTTATTTATGCTCTTTCGGCCGTTTGATCTGGTAAGCGGTGCTCGCCATCACCGAATCCTACGGGGGCCTGTTTGTTTGGAAGTGATAGCCCTATGAATATTCCAGCTATCACAATTAAAGAAAGAAATACTCCTGAGGTAAGCATAACAAGGGCTGGAGCTGGACATGTTCCCGCAATTGCCCATCCGCTACCAAAGATTGCTCCACCCTTAAGATGGTTTACCTTGATATCTGACCGTTGAAGAGCAATCGTGCCCCCAAAGCTTGTTTTGGTATTTCGGCTTTCCAATATGGCAAGCCCAAGAGTTGCTATGACAATCGTAGAACCCATGAACCCGAATACATAAAATTCATCTAGTCTGAGCATCTTGTGTATCGTGTCATATTCATGAAGGGAACCAGCGGCTAAAACTCCTCCAAACATTGCCCCGAAGGCAAGACCGGTAATATTTATTCGGAAGCGATTCATAGTTTCCCCCCAGAAATCAATCGAAGGAATCCTGTTGTGATTATTGCTGAAGTCATGAAGGTAGCTGTTGCAGCAATTGAGGATCTTGATCGTTGAGCAGTTCCACAAATTCCATGGCCAGAGGTACAGCCTCCACCTAATTTGGCACCGTAACCAATCAATATTCCGCCTATAAATATGGCAGGAACCATGATCCAAAGAGGCGCAGCATTTCTGAAGGCAGCAAAACCGATTCTTAAACCTTTTGAGTCTTGAAGAAACTGGGTCACAACATACCCTCCCAATGCAAGCCCCGCAAAATACCAGACTCTCCATGTAGCTCTGTCGCCTGCTCTCCGAACGTGATTCATTGTATGGATATACGCACCGCTTGCTCCTAGAGGCTGGTTCATTACCAAGAAAAAAGATACTGTAATCAAGCCAAGTATGGGTCCGAGAATATACCATTCAGTCTGTTGAGGTAACATAGCTCCGAAAAGCATTTTGTCGGGCATAAAACTCACGCTATTTGTAATGTGGGAGTTCGGCAACAATTAGACTAAAATTTGCGGAGGTGAATATATGACAGATCTTCAAGAAACAATAGCTACCAAGGTAGGAATCCCCCGCAACAAAGCACCGGAACCTACTTTGGGTGCGGATCCTATAATTTTTGGAGACCGCTACTACTCTGAAAAATTTGCATCAAATGAGTGGGATCGCATGTGGACAAGGGTTTGGCAGATTGCCGGACGCGTTGACCAAATCCCAACAACTGGGGATTACATTAACTATGAAATCATGCACGAATCAATAATCTGCGTACGAGGTGAAGATTCACAGATTCGGGCCTTTTATAACGCCTGCCAACATAGGGGAAACCAACTTGTCACGGCTGAAGTGGGTTCCCTTGCAAGTGGCGAATTTCAGTGTGCATACCATGGCTGGAGATTCAGCACTTCTGGAGAATGCACATGGGCATATTGCGAAGATGACTTTCCTCAAGGATCTCCATGTGGAAAAGCAAACCTTGTAGAAATACCCTGTGATACTTGGGCTGGTTTCATCTGGTTCAACATGGACCCTAAATGCATTTCTCTCAGGGAATCATTGGAGCCTGTTGCGTCTCATCTAGACACCTACCGTATGGAAGACATGAAAAGAACTCACTGGGTAACCATAGAGGGACAATGGAACTGGAAATGCGTGCAGGATAACTTCAACGAAAGCTACCATCTTCCCTTCGTGCATCCACAGACTGTAGCCACTATGAACGAACATCATACGGGTTGCCAGTTTGACTTATACCCTTCAGGACATTGTCGTATGCTAATGCCTGGCGGTGGTCCTGGGCCACACTTTAGAGGTTCAGCTGAAAAAACATTTAAAGGACTACAACAAACTTTTGACTTTTGGGAATTTGACCCCGAACCGTTTAGGGATGATCTACCAAGCCTTCGTGTAGCGCTTCAGGAGAGAAAACGTGAACTCTCAGAGTCTAAAGGGTATGATTTTTCCCAATACTCAAATGAGCAATTAACTGATCACTACCACTACACAGTTTTTCCAAATATTTCTTTCAGCATGAAACCTGATGGTTGCATATTCCTAAGGTCCGCCCCTCACCCGACCGATCCAAATAAATGCTTCTTTGATATGTGGTACTTAACCATGTTCCCTGAAGGCGCAAAAGAATATTATTCAAATTCTATGCGTGATTGGGTCTCCATAGACCACCAAGTTGAGCACGTAACTGGAATAGCAGGTGAAGTTAGTTGTGGTCCAGGCATTGACCAGGATGTCGCTATATGGTCCACCCAGCATAAAGGGCTTCGCTCTCGAGGTTACAGAGGAGAATACCTTCCTGCACAGGAGAGAAGAATAAGGTATTTTCACGAGACTCTTGACCGATACCTTGCTATGGACCCTACATGAGCGATGATAACTCTCACGAGTTGGGAAATGTTGATGATTTAGAAGAGGGTGGAATGAGAGTCTTTGAAGACATCGGCGATTACGGAATCGTTGTCTGTCGTGTCAATGGCGAATTATATGCTTTAGAAGATAACTGTAGTCACGCCGACACACCTCTCAGTGAAGGACGCTTACGATCTCACAACCTTACATGCCCTTTGCATGGAACATCATTTGACGTTAGAACCGGAGAACATAGCGGACCACCGGCATATGAAGGTGTTCCATGCTTTAAAGTGGAGATTGATAATGGAGTTGCAGTGGCTTTCCCATTAAATAACAAAACAAGCAACGATGATGGCTATGGAGGCATCGGCGGAATGTTCCAAACACGCTAGGGCTATACAGGATGAGCAGCATCGATAATCATTAGCGACTATTCAAGTCGCAACAGACAAGATGCAACAGATTAGTAAGTCAAATCTCTACTCCATCTTGATTTCAAGCTCAAGGCACTATTCCATCTTTCTTCAAAATCTCCCTATGTGATTTCTCCACTCCTATTTCTTTAAGAATCTCATCAGCATGCTCATTCAGAAGAGGAGCATTGGTTAGGTTAGAGAGCTCAGTTTTGCTAAACAATGTTGCGTGTCGTGGTGTTCTCACTTTCCCTGCAGTGGGGTGTTCCCACTCAAAGAAAGTTTGATTATGACGTATTTGTGGGTTGTCGTGGGTATCTGCTACGTCCATAACTTCACCGCATGGGACTGAGTGGTCATGCAAGGTTTGAGCTATTTGATGACTGTCAAATTTTCGGAAAGCGTCAGCAATTAGAGTACCTAGAATCTCATTGTTGTTGCCGGTATGGCGCGCTTCGCGAGTGGCAAATCTTGAATCCTCAAACCACTCTGGATGGCCAAGCGATTGATATAGACCCTTAATTTGATTTTCAGTTACTGCGAAATACACAATATGCCCATTTTTGGTTTCTGTAATATTCATAAGCCGGCTTAGGTGTGTGCCTGATTCGATATCTTCATCAAGGAGAGTCTCAGCCATTCCACCATCAGGCCAAAGAAAAGATATTGCTACATCAACCATAGCTACGTTGAGTTCTTGACCCCCAATTCCTTTCTCTCTGGCAAAAAGCGCTGCTGATACAGATAGAGCAATTTCCCAAGCAACTGCTTTATCAATAATTGCTGTTCGCATTAGGTCAGGGAATGGAATTTCGGGATTAACCTGCAAACTCACATACCCGCATTCTGCTTGAAGCACAGGATCAAATACGGCTCTTCCAGAGTACGGGCCATCCTGCCCATAACCAGAAAGTGAAACATAGATAACAGAGGGATTAAATTTGCTAATTGACTTATAATCAAGTCCAAGTTCCTCTATTTTTCCGGGCCTCATTGACTGCACAACAACATCAGCATCACGAATAAGGTCTAAAGCGATTTTTCGTCCGTCAGATTCTTTCAAATTTACCTGTATTGAACGCTTACCTCTATTGCAGTTGAGGACTGCGCTATTCAAACCCCCCTTTGAGAACCCAGAACTACGTGTGATATCACCGATTCCGGGATACTCAATCTTAATAACATCAGCTCCAAGCTCAGCTAACAACATCGTTGCAACTGGACCAGCAACAACTTGTGTGAAGTCAACGATTTTAATTCCATCTAACGGGCCCATAATTCACCTTAATGCTTGAGATCCGATGGCTTTGAGTTCTCTTCGAATGGGACAAAAGATTGCTGCCATGAATAACTTCGCCCTGGAAATTATTTGAAGTTGAGCACAAGAAAATTTATTATCTTTGACGTAATAGCCGCATAATCCCGTCATGAGATTTAATCTTTCCTGATCATCTCCAGTGCCCATTTCCCCCCTTAAAAGCCTTTTACACGGTTAAAGTCTAGACTGACATAATTCATTCTTTAAAATAGCGAGTTTATTATTATGACTTCTGAGATTCAGCAACAGCCAAAGAAGACTGATTTCATCAGAGATTTAGTCAAAGCTGATATATCTTCGGATAGGCATTTCGGAAGGGTCCAGACGAGGTTTCCTCCAGAGCCTAACGGGTACCTGCATCTAGGTCACGCAAAATCAATATGCCTTAACTTTGCTATAGCTGAAGAGTTTGACGGTTTTTGCAACTTGCGCTTTGATGATACAAATCCTGAGACTGAAAGCGTTGAATTTGTTAACTCGATTCGACGTGATATTGAGTGGCTTCTTGGGAAGGCGCTACCTACCGAACCACTATTTGCTTCTGACTATTTCGAATATATGTTTGAGTGGGCAGTTCTCCTGATCAAAAAAGGGAAAGCATACGTAGATGATCAAAATGCCTCTACGATTTCAGAGCTAAGAGGTTCTTACACGCAAGCCGGAGTGAATAGCCCATTTCGAGAAAGGACTCCTGAAGCCAACTTAGAATTATTCCAAAAGATGAGAGATGGCGCATTTCCTGAAGGTAGTCGTGTCCTTAGAGCCAAGATAGCGATGGATCACGAAAACATGAATATGCGTGACCCCGTTTTGTATAGGATCAGAAATAAATCCCACTTCCGGACTGGGAGTAAATGGGTTATTTATCCAACCTATGATTGGGCGCATGGCCAGTCAGATGCTGTAGAGAAGGTAACACATTCCCTCTGCACGCTTGAGTTTGAGTCCCATAGATTGCTATACGATTGGTTCCTTGAAGAATTGGAAGTGCCATTTGGTCAACGGCCTTACCAAACTGAATTTGCTCGACTAAATTTCACTCATACTGTCTTGTCTAAAAGACTTCTAAAAAAGTTAGTTAATGATGGCGTGGTTGAGGGTTGGGATGACCCAAGAATGCCAACAATTTCTGGTTTAAGGAGAAGAGGCTACCCATCAAAATCTATTCGGGATTTTTGTCAACATATCGGGATAGCCAAGACCAATAGCACCCACGAAATTGAGCTTTTGGAATCGTTTGTTCGAAACGAACTCAATCAATCTTCGCAGAGGAGAATGGCTGTGGTAGACCCTGTAAGGCTAACGATAACTAACTGGCCTGCTGGAAAGATTGAATATAGGACCGCAATCAATAATCCTGAGGACGGGGGTGCGGGAACAAGAGAGGTGCCTTTCTCTGGAAACCTTTTCATAGAACGCGAGGACTTCATGGAAGACCCACCAGCTAAATTTTTTCGTTTGTCTCCAGGTAGAGAAGTTCGACTTCGGTATGGATACTTTGTAACGTGCACAGACGTCATAAAAGATAAATCTGGAAAAGTCGTAGAGATCCTTTGCACATACGACCCTGAAACGAGTGGCGGGAAGGCTCCTGATGGGCGAAAGGTGAAAGCGACAATACATTGGGTTGAGGAAACTAATTGTCTAAGAGGTTCAGTAGCTACATATGATCGCCTATTCTCCTCAGAAAGACCTGATTTACTTGATGATCCCTTTGAAGATTTAAATAAAAAATCTATAGAAATTACTGAAGACGCTGCATTTGAACCATCACTAGCTGATATCTCAGTCGGTGAGGTAGTTCAATTTGAAAGACTTGGATATTTTTGCCGTGACGAATCCCAATTGAATCTTTTTCATCGCACAGTCGGACTTCGAGATGAATGGGCAAATATCCAGAAACGCAACAAATCTAAGTAGTAGCAGGTTCTTCTGGTGGCCGCACCCTTCCATCTCCGTGGTTGAAAAGAACATCGTTATAGCCTTTACCCTCAGGAAGTGCATCTAAATATTCAGCTTTATGAAAACTTACGTAGACGGTTCGTCGACATTTACCTGACTTAGTTGGCGGTGGCGCTACATGCAATGTATGTCCGTAATGGACAGTTACATCCCCGGGACTCGCAGATATTGGAACAGCTTTATCACTCACTTGAGCTACGTCTAGACCTCCAGAGAATCTATGTGAACCCGGTAGGAACATCAGTTGTCCGGACTCCTCATTGGCCTCATCAAGCTGAAGTCCGATGTTCAAACCAGGACAAATGAGCGGGTGACCTCCCATTCCACAATCTCGGTGCCATGGTAGGTCGGATAGTCCGTGTTCGATTTCGGGAACTTTCATTACGACAGAGATACCATCGCCATGATCTGGAGTTGGGAGGAGTTTTTCTTCTGCAAGACTTGCGAGATTCAACAAACGATTATCGTTTGGCAACTGTGAAAACAGCTCCGAGCCTATATTTAAGTAGGTAATCCTGCAGCAATGCTCGCTCCCATTTTTATCTGTTGCCCACCAGGACCTCCTATCCTCCACAGATGCTAATGACTTTCGTTCCTCTACTTCTTTTGACATAAGTTCTATCTCGTCAGCTCCGAAAACATTCTTAACAAGAATAAACCCCAGCTTGCTTAGCGAATTCCTCATTTTTCTTTGGTTAGAGTCGTAATAAAATTCGTGAGAAATTTCATTAGGTATATCCCCATTAGAAAGGATTGGGCGACTGTTATAAAGCGCTTGAAGGGGAGCTTCCCAAGCCGCAACATGGTTAAATTGACCCGCGACAAGCGAAATTTTCTTCTGCAAAATCAAACCCATCATTGACCAAGATTCACTAGCTAGGTTTTCCCACGTTTCTCTGTCAGTTTGTAAGATTACCTTCGCTTCATCTGCTCTTCTGTCTAGCTCTATTCCTTTGTCAGTTGAAGAAAGCCTAAATGCATAATCTTCATCTAATTTCACTCCGAGAGATCGGCCGACTCCAACAGAGTAAGCCGCTTGCTTTCCAAGCTTGCCTCCACCGACTTCATTCATCAGATGATCGTGGAGTTCCGCAATACTTCGTTGAGGGAAGAAGATGGAATCAAGTTTCATCACTTAAGTGTACTCTCATTGAGCTACTTGAGAAATACTTTTACTAGCGATTAAATTTTTAAACATTCAAGTTTCAATATGAAAATCTAGAAGGCGAAGATAGTGGAACAGAAGAACTACGCCCCGCGAAAGTCTTGCATTAAGTCACCGGGCAAAGGCTCATCAAGAAATAATCTGTCCTGAAATTTTCTCATTCCTGAGAGCCATTTCTCTATATTCTGTGCTTTGAACTCTGCATAGCCCTGCACTTGAGTATGAGGAAGAACCATAAATCGCTCCTCGCTAATAGCTTCCATACATATTTCAGCCACATCATTGGGCTCTACGATTCCGTCGGAACTTGCTACTCCCCCTTCTTCCCATTCTGGATCATCACCATCTTCATTATCCGGGCTGTTTGATAAGATGTCAGTTCTCACTGCTTGAGGGCATAATACTGAAACTCTGATCCCTTGATGAAAGTGAGTAATTGAAATCCATTCAGCCAGTGAGACCGCTGCACTTTTCGTAATTGAATACGAAAGGGAGCCTATCTGTGTAAGTAACCCAGCTGCAGAGGCGGTATTTAGCAGGTAACCACCACCGTTAGCTATCATTTGTGGCAAGACAGCGCGGGCAGCATAGATATGAGACATCACATGCACTTCCCACATCTTTTGGATACGTTCGTTCGTATCTTCCAAACCCGCCGATGTAACAAATCCAGCGTTTGAGCAAAATAAATCTATAGGACCATGGTTATTTTCGATTTTTGCTACCATTTTTTGGATTTGGTTTTCGCTAGACACATCAACTTCATAAGGTATTGCATTAATTCCCCCAGCTACTTTGGCCGCATTCTCGCCATTCTTATCTGCAACTACAACTACCCGAGCGTTTTTGCTTGCTGCAACATCAGCGAGGGCAGCTCCAATACCCGCTCCAGCACCGGTAACTATTACTACCTTCCCCTCAATTTCCATAGATCTCTCTTTCTATAAGGATATTCTTTCGACAGAAGTACATTTTCACGTTATTTCAAGTAAATATGATTTTTTCAAATTCTGCGAATAAAAGACATTTTTCATTTTTTTCAGTAGAATGTTAATGCGGTGGCGTTGTCACATGGCTTTACCCGAGAGTAATGCACGTGATTTACGTAACGGCTCGGACCCGCGGGTTTGAATGAACAAGGAGAATGCGTTATTAACAAAGGTAGTTCTGATATAGCTGCGCATAAGTTTGAAATTATGGTGCAGAGACACCTTGATGGACTGGCTGATGATATTAGCCTGCATCAACTTCAGAGTAATCAGCCACAATGGGTAGAGACCCTTTTCAGATTCCTTGAAGAGACTGATAAGAGCATTGCGCGCGCGCGTCGTCAGCATAGAGGAACCGAACGCAGAACTGTTTTGGATGACTTGAACTCAGAAGCAGATCGAATAGATAAGGTTTTAACAGATATCCTCGGTCCAGCCCCTACTCAAGAAGCTATCAACCTAGATGCGTGGAAAGATGACTCTAAAGCTGAGATTCAACTTGCATGGAGAGACGGAAGACTCATTGCGTGGCTAGGCGCTCATAAGTCTCAATCATTCGGGCATGAAATAATTCGAGATAGCCTTGGGCGCCTTGGAGCAAACTCCATTGACTGGAGCGCCTCAGACGATTTACAACTCCCTAGCGAGCAGACAGCCCCCTGTGTCTCCGCACCCATTTCTTCTACTTTGGGGTGGCTGGTATCTCTTGGAAGTGACCGACCTGAAGGGGTCGGGGCAACATCAATTTGGATGGGCCTAGCTTCAGGCTTAGCTGTAAAACTCGTTGTAGAGGGGAAAATCTATCCTACTTTACACTTAGTAGGCGGTACCCGAAATTCTGACTCAGGTGATGCTCTCTTCCATGTGCGCTGGTCACCTGCTCTGATTGATTTAGATTGGCATGCAGCGCTTGTTGCTTCCACTCCAAGTGCTGCGATGCTTGCATGCGATGAGACTGACCGTCATCGTTTCGTTGGGAAGGTTTTGTCAGATTTGACTGACTCGATTGTTCGCATGGCAGCAGGCCAAGTCAAACTGCCTTATGCTCCTGCTGAGATTAAATCAAAAGATGATTTTGGTGAAATGGTTGTGGCGGGGCTTGATGGAATGGCTTTTCGAGGCGATTCTGATTACGGCTCAGATATTTCTAGGAGACTAAACCAATGGGCTGTTCCAGTAACAGGCATTGAAAAGCTCCGCCTTTTGGTTCGCCTTAGCCCTCCTGATGATTCAGGAGCTTGGTTAAGTGAAGTTCTCGTTCCAATTGAGTCTGGCGGCTTAGAACCTATCGAAATAACCATAAATACTGGAAGTGAAACGCGGCGCAAATTAGTGAACAAGCAAATTTCACGATTGGAGCGTCTTTTCCCAGAATTATTGAGACCAGGAGGTCGAAGACGGGGAGAAGTTCTTCTATCACAATCGGAGGCTTGGGACTTAATGACCCATACTGGCGAGAGACTTACAGCGGCAGGATTTGACGTTGAAGTTCCACCTATGTCAAAGAGAAAAGCGACTCCAATCTTACGCATCACAGCTGAATCACAAGAAACGATGGTAAGTGCGCAGCAACTTGCCGATATCAGTTGGAGTGCCGTGTTTGATGATGTCGAACTTAATGCCGAAGAAATAGAGCGACTTGCAAGCGAAGCGCGACCACTTATTGAGTCTAAAGGTCAATGGATTGAATTAGATAAAACTGATCTAGCAGAAGCTGCAGCCGCGCTTGCTGACTTCTCTAAGAAAACACAAATGAGCGGAGCAGAGATGCTTCGCCACGCTCTGGGTCTTGAGGGACGCGCCCTTGGGGGCATAACGCTCGACGGCGACGGGTGGGCCGCAGATTTGTTAAGGAGCGTAAAGGATTTACCCCAGAACCCAGACACCAAGCCAAAGGGGTTTGTAGGGGAACTTCGCTCATATCAAGCTGATGCACTGGCGTGGATTAATTTTCTTGACAACGCTGGTTTAGGAGGATGTCTTGCGCTAGACATGGGTCTAGGGAAAACGCCTACAACGCTCGCTAATTTAGCCAACACTCCCCGTCCTGAACCTGGTCTGGTAATTGCTCCACCTGCTGTAGTCGGGAACTGGCGAGTTGAGGCAACTAGATTCGTACCTGATGCTTCAGTATTGATCCACCATGGCCCCAGTAGAGCCAAAGGAGAGAATCTAAAGAAAATCGTAGCTACGCACGACATTGTTATAACTACATATGGCACAGCTGTTAGAGATATTAATCAACTCAAAGATATTCAATGGTCAAAAATAGTTCTTGATGAAGCACAAGCAATCAAGAATCCTGCAGCCGAGACTTCGCAACAATTGCGAAAGTTAGATGCACATTCACGAATAGCTCTGACCGGAACGCCTATTGAAAATGGTTTGGGCGACCTATGGTCAATTCTAGACTGGGCGAATCCAGGCCTTCTTGGCCCACGAAATCAATTCATCGCCCAACTTACACCAGAAAAACGAATTGAATCAGGCAATGAGAGCGCTCTTAAGGCACTAAATGGAATTATGGTGTACCGGCGAACAAAATCAGAGCCTTCAATCGCAGCTGAGCTCCCAGACAGAATAGATGAGCTTGATCATTGCGCTATGACTCCTGAACAGATAGGACTATACAAAGCTGTCGTAGATAGTTTGATAGAAGAAACAGAAAAAAGTAAAGCTGGATCTCCCCAGAGAAAAGGCGCTGTTCTTGCTGCCATTACTGCTTTGAAACAAATATGTAATCATCCATTAAATTATCAAGATGATGGACTCGGAATTCAGGGGCGATCTGGGAAGTTAGAACGCCTATACGAAATAATAGAAACTGTATTCGCTGCTGATGAGCGTGTACTAGTATTCACACATTTTGCAACGTGGGGCGAACGTCTTGCAACTCATCTTGCTGAGCGCTACGAATTGCCAATCCATTGCTATCACGGTGGTTTAGGCCGAGCTACACGTGATCAAATGATTGATAGTTTCCAGAAGGGGAAGGGGCGAGGCGCTATGGTCCTTTCCCTTAAAGCTGGAGGGACGGGTTTGAATTTAACCGCAGCAAATCATGTTGTCTTATACGACCGATGGTGGAACCCTGCAGTTGAGGATCAAGCGAGAGATAGGGTGTGGCGAATTGGGCAAAAAAATACTGTTATTGCGCATCGATTAATCTGCCCTGGAACTGTCGACGAGCGTGTTGAAGAAGTTGTTGCGGGGAAACGACAAATAGCTAACTTAGTTCTTCCTAAATCAAGCTCTATTGGAGATCTTGATGCCGACCAGTTGCAGGAGGCCTTAGGAATTGATACTGAGTCTTTGCTTGAGTTTGAATCGGCGCAAGGAAACGGAGAAACTGGATGAGTAGAAGAGGTACGGCTAGAGGCTCGTCCGCCGCTCAGCCTATGAATACAACAGGCAGGAAGAAGCGGCGCAGAAATAGGAATAGAACAGATCCAAAAAAGTTTTGGGGAAACAAAGAGGCTCTTCCACTGCCTGTTCATGACGTAAAGGCGCCATCAACAACTCAAGCCGTTCTGGACTCTTTGGGGAAACCTCCCATCTCGGGCCAGGAAGTTTCTTCCTTAGAATATTTAGCTAAAATCTATGACCGTTCAGCTGGGTTAGCATTCGCTCTAGCTGCTGCCGGAGGACTTGATAAGCCACTTCCTGACGGCGCCGATCAAGAACTAGACCCTATTAATACTGTAAATGATGATGACCCATACAACATTCTCCGACCTGAGGATGATATCGATGGGAATCGTATTTAAGGTATTAGAATAATTTTGCTTGGACGTTTATTTCATCCCCTGTTATTTCTCCAAATTCAACAGTGATTCCTAAGAGTTCATCTAAATCTGCGAGAAGCGCCATTCCCGAACTGTGCTTGAGTGCAATTACCTTCCCAACGACACTTATGACTTCCATATCATGGCTGCCGGTTGAGAGACTGATTGGGTATTTTTGAATTTTTTCCCAACACTTTTCAGAAGAGTATTTGTTATCCCAAGTGGTACCTATTTCTTTAATCCCTATTATGCCTGAACCCGAAATGCACTCTTTCACTTTTGTAGAAATTACGTTGAGTTCCTTCTGCACTGAGCCCTGCATTAAAGGGTTCAGTAATCCATCTATCTTTTTTCGTGTTGAAATTGCTTGACTGATACCCAATTCCTCTGTGATTAGGTCTTCTAATAGTCGTACTGAGATCCCGTCAGGTGTTTCTACGGTTAGAACTGCATGAATAGCACCTTGTTCAAGAAGACGTGTTTGAATTCTGTTTGACGTACTAATACCTACCTTTGTGGATCCGTCAAAAAAACCTGCGATGTAGAGGATACTTTCTCTTTGCATGCGTTTGAGTATCGTTTGCGAAATCGAGTTTCGATCCTTTGTATGCACGTTATGAAATTGCGCTGCGAAGATATTATCTTCACGAATACAATTGCTGCATTTCTTCCCGCTTTTTACTAACTTCTCACACCTATTTTGCTTTTCAGCCTCGAATAGCTCTCCGTAGTTGACACACACCCTTTCAAATTGCTTTGGCACCCTATATGAAAGGTGATGCCCTATCAACCTTTCTGTGGTGACTTTAACGGCATCATGATCGTAAATTTGGATATGTGGTTGATTGTCTTTCCATATTACCTTGAGGTAGGTAATTCTTTTGTATGGAGTATCGTTTGCTATTTTTTTCATTCTAAATACTTTAATCGGTGTACGTTAAGAGTGTTCTAAAGCTATCGTTCGTATCTATGAATACTTCTCCCCATTCTCAATTTCTTGTTACTCTGGATGTTGAAGGTGTACTGACACCAGAGATATGGATAGCCGTAGCTAATCATTTTGGCATTGATGCGCTAAAAAAGACCACGAAGGATGAACCTGATTACCAGTTACTTATGGACGAACGTATTGGGTTGATTAATGAACACAAGATTAGTTTGTCAGATATTCAATCTGTTATTTCATCTTTAACTCCTCTTGAAGGTGCTTTGGATTTTTTAACTGAGCTACGCTCAACTGTTTCAGTGGTGCTCCTTTCTGATACTTTTGAAGAATTTATTGGTCCGTTGATGCTTCAGTTACAAAACCCTTTAGTTCTGTGCCATAGGCTTCTGGTCAACAATGAAGGATATATTTCAAGCTTTGTGGAGCGAACTCCTAACCAAAAGTTTGAGGCCGTTGCTGCCTTCAAGAAACTAAATTATCAAGTAATTGCAGCAGGTGATTCATACAACGATCTATCCATGATCGATCACGCTGACGCAGGGTTCTTATTTAGAGCACCGGAACATGTCCGCACCGAACGATCCGACCTCATATGCCATGATGATTACAGTGATCTACTGACGTCAATCAAGGATGTTATCCGAAGTTGTTCTTAGTAAATGGATTCCCCGCCACTAAAACACTGCTACTAGTTGCTAGCCCGAGGCTCCCTGTCAAGTCCGAGTACTCGCTCACCGAGAATATTACGCATGACATTCGATGTACCTCCCATAATTGTGTACGCGGGGGCGTAAGTTAAGCCCTTAGTTACTTGATTGTCGAGAAGGGCTTTGGGTCCGAGTATCCGGTTTACAAATTGAGCTACATTCCATTCATGTTCGGTGCAGAAGCACTTTGTTGCTGCGCTGAAACCTGCTGGTGCTTGTTGCAGGGTTTCGCGGTACACGAGAAGTCTTCCTATATGGTACCCGCTTTCAAGTTTGCTGATCTCTTGCCGATTTAAAGGGTCTGATAGGTTCGCGTACCCTTTTGCTTCGTCGTAGAGTGCTTTATTGGATACAAGTCTGTCGATGCCGCCTCGCTCATGTTCAAGTTGTTTCATCGTTTGTTTGAATGCTGCTCCTTCTTGCCCTACAAGGTTCTCTGCAGGTACTTCTACCTCGTTGAAATACACTTCACAAAAGTGTCTGTTCAGTGTCATATCAGTAATCGGCCTTACCTCTATCCCAGGCAGGTTCATAGGAACAATTATTTCTGAGATTCCTCGATGTGGCGGACCCTCAGCGTTTGTTCTGCAGATTAGGTAGCAATAATCAGCTACCTCTCCGAAACTTGTCCATATCTTTTGTCCATTTATTCGAAAAATATTCCCATCACGTTCTGCCGATGTTGACAACGAGGCTAAATCAGATCCACTATCTGGTTCGCTCATTCCTATACACCATGTTGTTTCTCCCGTAAGCATATGCGGAAGGTATTCTGCTTTTTGATCGTCTGTCCCGTAACTAATAACTGTCGGACCCATTTGGCGATCTGCAAACCACATTGCAGCTATCGGAGCCCCAGCAGCAATCATTTCCTCCGCTACAATGATGCGTTCAATTGGTGGTCTTTCTTGTCCGCCATGCTCTTTAGGCCACCCCATCCCGATCCAACCGTTTTCTGCCATTGTTTGTGCAAACTCTTTTGAAAATCCGTTGATCCAACTGTCGTTAAATCTTCCGTGCTTTTCTACTCCTTTAAGTGCTACTTCACGGGCCTTCTCACGCAATTGAATCTGTTCTTTTGTAAAAGCAAATTCAAGAGTGGAACGCATCTTTTCAAAATTCCTTAGCGCAGCTCATTAACTTTGCTTAGAATCTCTTCGGCATGTTCTTTTGTCTTTGGCTTTGTAAACACATGGACGATTTTTCCTTTCGGGTCGATAAGGAATGTAGTCCGGTGCAAGCCCATGTAGGTTTTTCCGTAGTTTTTCTTTTCCCCCCAAACCCCATATTTTTGAATGATTTTATGTTCATTGTCGGCTATAAGAGGGAAGGATAGTTCATATTTAGTCGCAAACTTTTCGTGACTTGCATTTCCATCCGGTGAAATACCTATAACTTGGACATCGTGTTTTTTGAGTTCGCCGAGATGACCTTGGAGATTACAAGCTTGATTTGTGCACCCTGGCGTATTGTCCCTTGGGTAAAAGTAGAGTGCAATATATTGTCCGAGATAGTCGGAGAGTTTGACTTTATCTCCCGAGAAAGTTACCGATTGAAAAGCTGGGGCTTTCTTACCGGCAGGTAGCGGTTGTGCTTGTGTGTTCATAGATTCCTTACGTTTCTGATATTCTACCACTTAGTTTTTTTTAGCTGGAAATCATCTGACGATTGAAGTCTTACCGTTTATCTCGGTCACTAGAACTGTAATTATATAATCAATACTTTCTTTGGTTGATACGGGAAGTGTGAGTTGTCCATTTTGATGTAACGCGGAGTACCCATAGATGGCTGAGAGAACGAGTCTACTCCAATGAATGATCATGGATTCCTGAACACCTGTGTCTTGGAGTATCTTGTGCATCGGGTAATTAACTTGCTCTATGGCCTCTTTGATTTGGGCATCGTTACCAGGTGGGTAGATTGATGCTTTAAACGCTGCTGGATGCTCTAAAGCGAAATCGAATTTTGCTTTGAGAACCGCACGTATCGCATCAATTCCAGCCACGCCTATAGCAGCTTGATTTAAATGTTGTGCAAGTTTTTTTAGGCTACGTAACGCAAGTTCCCGTTGAAGGCCAACTGTTCCGTCTATATGGGCATAAAGAGATTGCACTCGTATACCTAAGCGTGCCGCAACAGCCGTCATTGAAACCAACTGAATATTTTGGGTTTCTTCCAACAAGTCGAATGCAGTTTCTACGACGTTAGATTTTGAAATTCCTATACGTGCGGCCATTTTTCTCGCTTAGGTTGCTATTTGTGTCTAAATATATCAGACTATAACCTAATGTCATTAGATATACCTGAAATACTTGAGTTGCCCAACAGCACCGAAGACGAACTCCGAAACCTATTCCATGAAAAAGGCTGGGGTGATGGTCTTCCCATGATCGCCCCCACACGCCATCGCGTTGAAGAAATGCTAAGAGCTTGCGAGTCTCATGATCCGGATGAAGTCATAGCAATACTTCCTCCACGTTCTGGAATAGCAACGCGCCGAATCATAGCTATAAACGCTGTTATGGCAGGTTGCAAACCAGAACACTTACCCGTTCTTGTTTCTGCTATACGTGCGCTAAATGCACCGGAGATAAACCTCCGAGGTATTAATGCGACTACACATTGTGTTGCACCACTACTAATTGTGCACGGCAAAGCAGTCAAAGACGGAAATTACAACAGTGGACTTGGAGCGTTCGGGCCAGGAAACCCCGCTAATGCGACCACTGGTCGAGCTATACGATTAATGCTTCATCACATTGCAGGAGCTATACCAGGAGTCGGAGATGCCTCAACTCAGGGAAGCCCAGCGAAGTATTCATATTGCGTAGCAGAAAACCTTGACTCATCCCCATGGGGTGGATACGCAAGAAGCGAAGGCATTGACGCAGAATCCGCTGTCACCATCCACTGCGGGGAGGCCCCACACAACGTTCATGACATGGAATCCTCAGAACCCTCACTAATACTCGACAAGGTTGCGTCAGCAATGACATCATGGGGTCAAAACAACGCCCCCATAAGCCAGGGAGAATACTTTCTCGCCCTCTGTCCCGAACACGCCGCGACGTGCGCACAAAATGGTTGGGGCAGGCACGACATTGCATCTTACGTATTTAACAAAGCCACGGTGAACGTAGGTGAAGCACGAGGAGCTTTTGAACTTCGAGCTTGGGCGCCTTGGCAAAATGCACTGAAAGATACAGACACCATGTCAATGACGGAAAAACCTGAAAATATCAAAATCTTTGTCACTGGCGGCGCTGGCAAACACAGCTCTGTCATACCAAGCTGGGGCATGACTAAAAGCGTAACAATACCAGTAACACCGTAAAGGGGAAATGATGGAAATCTATACACCAAATGGAAAAACAGGAGAAACACCAAAGCTACTTTCTGACCCTATTCCCGTCCTGAGTGGACTATCAATGGGAGTCCTAGACAATACGAAACCCAATGCTGGCCTCCTGCTCAACAGACTAGCGGAGCGCCTCACGGATCGCGTTGGATTAAAATTAGCTTTAACAGAAACCAAAAACGCTGCACTCGCAGCCCCTGATCAGGTATTGGAAACTCTTTCGAAAGAGGTTCAAGTAGTATTGACAGGTTCAGCTGATTGAGGAAGCTGTACCTCATGGAGTGTCCATGACGCAATACAACTAGAAACAGCAGGCATTCCGACTGTGGTAATCACGACTAATAATTTCAGCAAACTCACGTACGAGGTAGCTAAATCATTTGGTCACAACAATCTTCGGATACTCACGGTTGGGCATCCACTTGGAGGCACAGACGAGACAACAGTCCTGCAATGGGCTGACGAGGCTGTTGAAGAAACGGTCCATTTACTTACTGGGAATTGAACATGGCTATTGAAATTGATTTACAAGACGAGAAGGCACTCATTACTGGTTCAGGAGCAGGAATCGGGCGAGAGATCGCAATATGGTTAGCTCGTTCTGGGGCTACTGTTGTCGTTAACGATATGATTTACGATCGAGCTAATTCAGTAGCAGATGAAATCATTCGGGAAGGGGGAAAAGCTATCCCGATCACAGCTGATTGCAGAGACGATGCTGCCGTGGATGAATTGGTAAAGCGGAGTTTTGAGGTGATGGGTGGGTTAAGCATTGCTGTAAATAATATCGGCATGCTTCCACCGAATAGAGGCTTAAAACCCTTTGTCGAGTACCGCGGTGATGACTGGCGTGACATCATTGACCAGAATTTAACGCTCTCAGCCCTCTCTGGCCGCGCTGAAGCTGAAATAATGGCGGAACATGGCGGAGGCGTAATCATCTTTGTTTCATCTGGGGAAACGACTCGCCCGTCCCCTTATAATGCAGCTTATGCGGCATCGAAAGCGGCTATAAATCACTTGGTTACTTCTATGGCTGTGGAATTAGGGCCGGCAGGAATACGGGTTTTAGCAGTTGCGCCGGGCACAACACTAACGGAGACTGTTGCCTCCGCTTTCACAGAAGAACGAGTGGAACAACTCGTTGCGTCAACTGCGCTGCGAAAAATGGTGGAACACGATGAACTTGCGCGACTCATTATTTTTTTAGCGAGCGACCTAGCACGATGCATTACTGGTCAGTTTATTATGGCCGATGCTGGAGCATTCCTCTCGAGAACTCGCCCAGGGAATCTTGAAGGTGTGCGTAAAGCATGAAACCTGAAGTAGCTCAAAAGCTCACTGATTTGATCGCTGAATTAGTTGCCCACGATGGTGGAACGGTCAAACTCATCAAGCACACAAACGACAGCATAGAGTTTGATCTACTATTAAAGGATGCGCAATGTGCCGAATGTGTTATGCCTAGTCATTTCCTTGAACAAATTTTTCTTGATCAAGCCCAAGCAATCTATGATAATTTACGTTCGGTTCTAATTAATGATCCCCGAAGAGAGCAGGTTCTTTAATGCTTGCATCGCCGAAGAATGTCGCTGTCGTTCTTCTAGATTCACTAAATCGACATCTACTTGGTTGCTATGGAGGTACCGAGTTCTCCACTCCTAATCTTGACCGTTTCGCATCACAGCACGCAGTTCGATTTACGAACCATGTCACCGGCTCGCTACCTTGCATGCCTGCACGTCATGATATCCTATGTGGAGCACTTGATTTCCTCTGGAAACCATGGGGGTCTATAGAAGTCTGGGAAGAACCAATAACCGCTATCCTTCGGGACCGAGGCGTTACATCCTATTTAGCGACTGACCATCCTCACCTATTTGAAACAGGAGGGGAGAATTACCATGCAGACTTTAGTGGTTGGCAATACGTACGTGGCCATGAAGGGGATTTATGGCGAACATACAACGATCCGACATGGATGGGTTCACCTGCGATGCCAGCTCGACCCGGAGGGTGGTTTTGGTCAAGGTATGGGATTGATACTCCTGCACGAGGATATGACAGGTCTCGAACATTCTTCAGAGCTGAAGATGATTACCCTGGACCGCAAACGATGAAAGACGCTGAGCGCTTCCTTCGCGAAGCATCACCACATCATGACCGTTGGTTTCTATTCGTTGATGAGTTTGACCCACATGAGCCCTTTGATACTCCCCCACCATGGTCCGGTATCTATTTTGATGAACCGTGGGATGATGAATGGATTATTTGGCCACCATATATTGATGGTGGAGTCACAAGCGGAGTAATCACGGAGAAAGAGGGGCGACACATACGCGCGAATTACGGTGCCAAATTATCAATGATTGACCATTGGTTCGGGCGTATCCTTGACACCTTTGATGATATGAACTTATGGCAAGACACGGCACTTATCGTATGTACTGATCACGGTCATTATCTTGGTGAGGAGCGAGAAGGACGGGACATATGGGGAAAGCCTGGGGTCCCTCAATATGAACCGTTAGGACACACTCCCCTTCTTTTTTCCTGGCCTGGTGTTGACGGTGGAGCAACAATTAATGCATTGACCACCAATGTTGACCTCTTTGCCACCTTGGCTGATGTCTTTGATGCGCAAGTCAATCATCGAACTCATGGATCATCGCTCAAGCCATTACTTACCAAAACCGCTACGACCATAAGGGACTGGGCAATAGGTGGCGTCTGGGGTAATTGGGTGCAGATCACGGACGGAAATCACAAGTACGCACGTTCAGCTGTTGACACAAATTTCCCTATTTCTATTTATTCGAACAGGTGGTCGACAATGCCAATCCATTTTGACGGCATTGTGGGCATGCCACCCCCTGATCAGCGGGCATACCTTGACACAATGCCCGGCACAGACATACCAGTACTTCGGCAACCTTTCGAACAAGGAGACCAAATGCCGATCTGGTCTTTCGGGAACCGAGCAGTCGGCAAGCATTACCTATTTGATGTCGCCACTGACCCCAATGAACGGGAAAACCGAATCGGTGAGAAGTCAGAAGGTGAAATGCTTGAACTTCTGCGAGTAGCTATGATCGAACTGGATGCACCCTCTGACCAATTTGAACGGATCGGGTTACGTTAAATACTTTTACCGTGTGGATGAACAGCTATTCGCATGTGGCGTTCAGTGTCTGTGGAATCGGTGAAAGCTTCGATAGCGCCATCAAGGTTGACATGCCCTGTCTGCCAAAAGCTTACATCTATCTTGCCCGAAGCTAGGGCATCCAATGAATCCGTATAGTCCTTTCCAATGGGAGAACCGCCAAATTGAACGTTGATTCCCTTTGTGTGAGCGGAAGCAGTAAAGAGTACATCATCATTAAGGTTTTGGCCCGCTACAATAATGCGCGAAGACCAAGGGGCCGTAATGAGTATTTCATTCAGCACACCAGGCGCACCGACACATTCAACGACAACACAGCGCGATCCCATAGGTGCATTGAAGGTCCAAATACCCATGGGGTTCTCAGCTTTTGGGTCTACCACTACATCAGCTCCCATTTTTTCAGCTGATTTTCGCCTGAATGGCGAAGGATCTGAGGCGATTATAGGCCCAATTCCTTGCACTTTTAGCGCCGCTATGACAGCCAGCCCTATCGCACCGCAACCAACAATTAATGGGACTTCACTATCTTGAAGATCAGCTATTCGAGCATATTGAATTCCAACTGAGAGTGGCTCCATTAACGCAGCGGTTTCTGTTGACATATTTTCTGGTACTTTCTGAACCAGTTGCTCACTCAAAGCCAAATACTCACCAAAGCCACCAGGGTAGTCATTAGAGTAGCCGAGCACAGCAAAACCATCTGGGCCAAATACTACCGGTTGGGAGACTACCCGATCACCCTCATGAAAGTTACCTGTTACCGATTCTCCCAGTTCGACTATCTCACCACAGAATTCATGACCTAGAACGATATCCTCATCCGGATTGAAGTTAAAAGGACCTCCGAATTCTTGAGACCATTCTGAGAGTCGTTTCGCATTATGCACCATATGTAAATCACTTGCGCAGATACAACAACAAAGAGATTTAACAACGATCTGGCCTTCTTTCGGAGTTGGATCAGGGAATGCACTAACTCGCAATTCACCTTCACGTAATAGCAGCGCTTTCATTAGTCCTCCGTTGTTTCAACATTAACCTGAGATGGGTTGATAGTGAAACTGCCTCAATACCAATTGCATCTACAAGATAGTTGGTGAACAATAGACTTGGAGAATATTATGAATAGCTCTAATGATTCATCTATCGAAGGGAAAGTAATACTCGTAACTGGTGGAACTGCCGGCATCGGGAAAGTAACAGTCAGGGCTTTATGTGCTCAGGGAGCATCCGTTGTCTTTACTGGACGTAACAAAGCAGCCGGCAACGAAATTCTTGAAGGCATCAAAAGTGATGGACACGATTGCATGTTTGTGCCTGCTGATCTTCGTGAAGCAGTTGGCATAGCCAAAGTTATTGAGGCGTGCATGTCACAGCACGGCAGACTAGATGTCGCCTTTAACAACGCTGGGATTTTTGATAGTGCAGCATTATTCCATGAATATACCGATGAGGACTGGGAAGAGATGGTTTCATCCAATCTCACGACTATTTTCCGATGCATGAAAGCGGAATTAGGAATCATGCTAAAACAAGACGAGGGTGCCATTATCAATAACGCGTCCGTTGCTGGCCACAGAGCAACCGAAAGAGCATCCCCGGGATATGTCGCTAGCAAACATGGCGTTATAGGGCTAACAAGACAAGCCGCACTGCAGTACGCCAATTCAGGTATTCGCATTAATTCTATTTCTCCTGGACCAACATTTACTGCAACCCAGCAGCCCCTAGTGGACCAAGGCCCTGAGGCTGTGGCAGAGCATTTAACAACCCTGAATCCCCGATCCATGTTTATTTCTCCAGAAGAGATAGCCGATATCGTGATTTTTTTAGCTGGATCCTCGCCCGGGATGCTGACAGGGCAGGATATCGCCATTGACGGCGGACAATTGTATAAGTTATAGGTCGCTTATTGCTCGTAATCGCTTATTTCAACGTATTGCGTTAATGTTTGACAAAAGAATCTAAGAAAGGGTAGTCATGGGCGTGAGAAGAGTAGTTACAGGGCACAACAATGAAGGGAACGCTATATTTGCTAGCGATGAGATTGTGGAACCCACAACTTTATCTTTACTTCCAGGAGCTGAGTTCTTTCAACTTTGGGGCGCAGATGAGATTCCCACGTTCCCAGACGCCGGCAGTTGCCCCCCCCACACAACCTACTTTCCTCCCTTAGGAGGTTACCGGTTTGGAATTTTTACTGTACAGCCGGACACTGAAGCTTCCATGATGCCAGAGAATTTTGATATTGAAGCCGCAATCATGGAGGTAGAAGAGAAATTACCAGGAATGGCAGAACATCTCGAAACAGATAACCCTGGGATGCACACCACTGACACGGTTGATTACGAATTCGTTATTTCCGGTGAAGTTGTTCTAGAGCTTGATGAGGGGGCCGAAGTTACTCTTAAAGCCGGAGACACGGTCGTTCAAAATGGAACGCGCCACGCTTGGCGAAACAGAACTAATGAACCCGCAGTATTAGTAGTAGTTCTCATTGGAGCCAAAAGGGACACTTGATGACTCAAATTGATCATAAAAACGTCAACGACTCCGAAGATGAGCTTGTCGAGCCAGAAACATTATTTATGTAGATTGAATGGCAGAATTAGATACAGACCATTCGCCAGAAATCCCTTTTCCTTCTTCTACATCCTGAAAGACACGACACAAATTATTCAACGCTTCCATCTCTGTAATCGTTTTGGGTTGCGTATTTATGAGATCTTTTGCACCAACTATTACTGATAGACACTGGGCTCTGCTGACAGCAACATTTGTCCGATTCGGCATAAAAAGGAACTCCGTACGGCCAGCTGGGATTTCTTCTTTATTTGAAGAAGTAAGAGAGTAAATAACTATTGGCGCCTCTTGCCCTTGAAATTTATCTACAGTTCCAACACGGACATCTGAATAACCTTTCCTTTCAAGTTGTGTAATCAACACTTGGCGTTGATCGTTAAATGCAGTGACGATTATGAAATCGCTCTCAGCCACCATCCGTTCTGTCACTTCACCGTTAGAGGAATCCTTAAATGTCATGGCCAGTAGATCGTCGACAATCTCAACGACTTTTTCTGCTTCAATCTTTGACGATCGCGAACATGCTTCATGCTCAACCTCAGAAAAGTACAGGCCATTCCGCATTCCTAGAATTTCTCTCTTATTGCAGATTTCTCTTTTCCAATCTAGGTCATGGTCGTAAAATTGCTCAGAGATGTACATTGTCACTTCTTCACGCATCCTCCAGGTAGTACCCAGATAGAAACCTTTAGTTGGATCAGCATTCCTGTCTTTCCCGATTAGATATTCCATAACGCTGAGATCTGCGCCGCATTCATGGTTAGCCTTTACAACTTGTGGAAGTTGCTTGGGATCCCCAAGTAACACAATATTCTTTGCTGCGTGGGAGATAGCGAGGGTTTCAGCCAAAGAATACTGCCCAGCTTCGTCAAGGAAAATATAGTCAAACTTAAAGTCATCACCATAGATCTCCTCCTTACAGGCTTCCCGCATTTGGGCCGATACAAAAAACCATGAAGTAGCAGCCAACAAATCTGCGCCACTGTGCAAATCGACTCCTTTTATGGGCAAAACTGGCTCAGGAGAATTATCTTCCTCGTTATTGAAATACCATTCTTCGCCTTCGTTATCGTTATGTGGGCTCACTCCATACTGAATAGACTTTCGTTTACCAGGTAATCCGTTTCCCACCTCAAATAGCTCATGAACTTGGGGGAACTTTCTCACTCTCTCTGCGACTGGTTTGAATGCCTTTCTCCGGCACACCTTAATTTGCTTATTCTCTAATTCAGCTCGAAGTCCTGCTTCACAAAGACGATGAATTGTTGATCGAAAGAGGTTGTCAATTCCCTCCCAACCCTGGGAAACAATAGCTATACGGGGTCTATTGTTATTCCCCGCTTCCGCAAGTAACCTGCTAATAATGTGTGAACCGATATAGGTTTTACCAGTGCCGGGAGGTCCTTGAATCGGCAGAAATGACCTGTCTAAATTCCTTACAGCCTTAAGAGCAGGTTCAATTAAATTTCCGTCCCCATCAGGACAATACGTTGTTACCGAACCTGTTTTCGGTTTATTTTTCTCGATTATTTCTCTTGTCACCGACGGAATATCATGGTTGAGATAGTCGTTAATAACATTTAACAAAGAGCGAGAATGGTCATATCGCTCACGCCAATCCCAAAGAGTTAACGCCTTTACCTCACTTAAAAAAATATTTGGATCAGCGCGAGTGCTTTCACCATCTTCTTCATCCACCGCTTTCTTACTCCAGCGAATTGTCACTTCTCCCGCGTCCTCATTGAAATTACTAATTCCTTCTGTGTACAGAGAGCCATCATTTAAAATCAGAGCTATAACTGGCCTCCTTTCTGGGGGACCCTGTTTCCATTTAGTCGTTAAATTTTGACTTGCATCAAATTTGAATGTTGCTTTGGTGAGCTCTTCATTAGCTCCTAGGTAACTATCTACTATGAGAACGGAGTCAGCATCCCTATCTTCGCTCTCGATTGCCCTGCGCGCTTCCATAACAGTGATCGATCGCTCTTTTTCCCAAAAAGCAGGTAAATGGAACAGAAGTTTCAATATTTCTATTTCTTTTATTTTGTTCTCGTCAAG
>CEQY01137529.1_pt1 | contig 25010 bp, 26 predicted proteins | sample 361391 | NCBI WGS metagenome assembly CEQY01 (sample SAMEA2621075, study PRJEB7988) | marine metagenome | isolation source: saline water (ENVO:00002010), including | reverse complement strand
AAAATTAAAACTATTTGCTCAGGAAGAACAGATACAGGTGTTAATGCCTTGAATCAAATAATTCATTTTGATACAACATCTAGAAGATCTGATAATAACTGGATAGATGGAGTAAACTCAAATCTACCGAATGATATAAGACTCAAAAAAATATTCCATGTTGATAATACCTTTCATGCAAGATTTTCAGCTAAGTCTAGAACATATAAATATTTTATTAATACTAATTCTAATTGTTCTATATTTAATAATACTTTTACTTGGGTTGTACAAAATAAACTATCATACACACATATGAAGTCTTCATTAAAGTATTTAAAGGGCATACAAGATTATACGAGTTTTAGATCATCAGGATGTCAATCAAAAAATCCAATGAGAAACATTATTAAAACATCAATTGATAAAGACAAAGATATTATTATATTTTCAATAACTGCAAATGCTTTCTTATATCATATGGTAAGAAACATTGTTGGATCTTTAGTAGATATAGGATTGAGAAAAATCAACCCAAGCTACCTTAAGACTATTATTTTAAATAAAGATAGAAAATATTGCAGCAAAATGGCACCAGCAAATGGCTTATTTTTATGGAACTCAAGTTATCCTAAAAAATATAGAATAAAATATAATAAGGAAACTATCTTGTTGTAAGATATCTATATGAAAACAAAAATCAAATTATGTGGTTTTAAAAATATAGAAGATATAAATTATGCATCATCACTCGATATTGATTACCTAGGAATGATATTCGCACAAAATTTACCCAGAACAATAGACATTAACGTTGCACTCGATGCAATAAAAATTTGTAAAACTAATAACATTAAAACTGTAGGTGTTTTTCTTAACCAGGATGTTACTGAAATATCAGAAGTGTTAAAAGTTGTTGACCTAGACTTCATACAGCTCCATGGTAATGAGGATCATCGTGATTATCTTAAATTAGAAAAGCCAATAATAAAAAGGATGAGTATTTTAGAATGGAAGAAAAGTCCGATGTTCATTAGTTTGCATAGAGAACATATGACCCTTATCGATACGCAGAATGAAAAAATGCATGGAGGCACAGGTAAACGCTTTGATTGGAATTTATTAGACAGCGCTAAATCGGAAATATTATTTATTGCCGGTGGTTTGAAACCTGATAATATATTAGAGTTATTAGCATTATGTACTCCATACTGTGTAGATGTAAGTAGCGGTATTGAGTCTAAAGTTGGTCATAAAGACCATGCTTTAATGTCCGATTTTGTAAATAAAGTAAGAACTTATAATGAAAAATAAAATTAAATTTAATAATTATCCAAATAAGTCCGGTCATTTTGATGATTTTGGCGGAGTATATGTATCAGAGACACTTATACATCCATTAAAAGAATTATTTAACGCATATAAAAAAATAGCAACAACTGCAAATTTTAAAAAGATTTTAAGAGGAGAGTTAAAGGATTATGTTGGAAGACCGACTCCAATCTATTATGCTGAATCTTTGAGTAAATCTTTGGGTAAATCACATATTTATCTCAAAAGAGAAGATTTAAATCATACAGGCGCACACAAAATTAACAATGCACTTGGTCAAGCACTACTTGCTAAAAAAATGGGCAAAACCAGAATTATTGCTGAAACAGGTGCCGGACAACATGGGGTGGCTACTGCAACCGCTTGCGCACGACTAAATTTAGAATGTATAGTTTATATGGGAGAACAGGATATTCAAAGACAATCTGTAAATGTTTATCGTATGAAATTATTGGGAGCTAAAGTTGTTTCTGTTAATTCAGGTACTAGAACTCTAAAAGATGCCCTTAATGAAGCATTGAGAGATTGGGTTACAAATGTTGATGATACACACTACATAATTGGTTCTGTAGCTGGACCTCATCCATATCCAATGATAGTTAGAGATTTTCAATCTATAATTGGTCATGAAGCCCGAGCACAATTTAAACGTGATTACAAATGCCTACCAGACTATCTTGTCGCGTGTGTAGGTGGTGGATCCAATGCAATTGGTCTTTTTCACCCTTTTTTAAACGATAATATAAAAATTGTTGGGGTCGAAGCTGGTGGCTCAGGTATCAAAACTGGAAAACACGCTGCACCACTAAGTGCTGGAACACCAGGTGTTCTTCATGGAAATAGGACCTACATCATGGAAGATGAAAATGGCCAAATAAAAAATACTCATTCAATATCAGCTGGACTAGACTATCCTGGAGTGGGACCTGAACATTCATGGCTTAAGGATATTAAAAGAATTGAGTATACATCTGTTACAGATAACGAAGCTTTGGATGCGTTTTTTATGTTAACAGAAAGAGAGGGTATTATTCCTGCTCTTGAGACAGCCCATGCTCTTGCATATGCATTTGTGTTAGCAAAAAAATTAAAAAATAAGAAAATTTTGTTAAATTTATCAGGTAGAGGAGATAAGGATATTGATACTATTGCTAAATTGAAAAATATCAAGTTATGACATCCAGAATACCTGAAATATTTCTTAATAATAGCACAAACGAAAAGAAAACTTTTATAAGTTATCTAGTTTGTGGAGACCCATCAACAAAGCATACAATAAGTGCAATGAACACCATGGCAAGCTCAGGTGTTGATATTATAGAATTAGGAATACCTTTTACTGATCCTATAGCTGACGGTCCTGTCATTCAAAAAAGTATTGATAGATCACTTAAAAATAATACATCTCTTAAGGATGTTATTTCTTTAGTAAAAGAATTTAGAAAAAATAATAAAGAAACAGCAGTCGTGCTTATGGGCTACATGAATCCAATTCATAAAATGGGTATTGGTAAGTTTGTAAAACTAATTAATAATTCAGATATAGATGGCGTATTAGTTGTAGATTCACCTCCGGAGGAATCCCAAAAACTAAATAATTTATTAAGGAAGTCAAAAAAATCACATATCTACTTAGCATCACCCACCACTACAGATAAAAGAATGAAAAGTATAACTCAAATGTCTTCCGGATATGTTTATTATGTGACTGTTAAGGGCATTACAGGTTCAAAATTATCTAATATCAAGAGTATTAAAGATAATGTTCAAAAAATTAAAGATTTAACAAATAATCTTCTTCCAGTAGCTGTTGGTTTCGGAATTAAAGATAGTAAATCAGCAAAGTCAATGGCTAGCTTTTCTGATGGTATTATAATTGGTAGTTCTATAGTAGAATTAATAAATAAATATGCTTATAACAAAAAAGTGATGAACCAAAAGCTATCAAAGTACCTTATCTCAATCTCTAGAGTAATGTAATGAGTTGGTTAGATAAGATTCTTCCATCCAGAATACGGGCTACGAAAGATGAAAAAGGTTCAGTTCCAGAGGGTTTGTGGCATAAATGCAGTAAATGTAGCGCAGTACTATATTCTGCTGAATTTGATAAAAATAAATATGTTTGCCCCAAATGCAATCATCATGAGAGAATATCTGCAAGAAAACGTATGAGTATATTTCTCGATAAAGATAATCAAGAAGAACTTTTCAATAATTTGTCTCCAAAAGATATGCTTAAGTTTAAAGATAAGCAAAAATATCAAGACAAGTTGGAAAAGACTCAAGATAAAACCGGGGAGAGAGACGCGCTGGTTGTTTTTAGAGGGAGCCTTAAAAAAATACCTGTAGTAGTTTGTGCTTTTGAGTATTCTTTTTTTGGGGGATCAATGGGATCAGTTGTTGGTGAAAAATTCGTTCGTGCAGTTAGACAAGCGATTGAACATCATCACCCATTAATATGCTTCTCTGCGAGTGGAGGAGCTAGAATGCAAGAATCCTTATTTTCACTATTCCAAATGTCTAAAACAAGTGCTGCACTAGCAGAATTGTCAAATCAAGGCATACCTTATATCTCTATTTTGACTGATCCAACTATGGGAGGTGTATCTGCGAGTTTAGCTGTACTAGGCGATATAAATATTGCTGAGCCCAATGCCTTAATAGGCTTTGCAGGTCCAAGAGTAATAGAACAAACAGTTAGGGAAAAATTACCTGAAGGATTCCAAAGAAGTGAGTTTCTACAAGAACATGGTACGATTGACATGATATTGGAAAGAAAAAATCAACCTGAAATAATTGCAAATATATTGAATATTTTTGGTTTCCCTCATGAAAAGAAGATTTGATACAGTAGACGAATGGCTTGAATGGCAGCAGACCGTTCATCCTTTGAATATAGATTTTAAACTTGAAAGAATTCTTAGTGTATACAACAAGCTTGATATATCTAAAATTGCTAAAAAAGTAATAACCGTAGCTGGAACTAATGGTAAAGGTTCAACTGTGTCTTTCTTAGAGTCTATACTCAAGAATAATAATTATAAAGTTGGAGCTTTTACTTCTCCACATATCTTAAAATACAATGAACGTATAAAAATTAATGGTCGAGAAATTGATGACGAATCTTTACTTAATGCTTTTGAACTTATTGATAATAAAAGAGGCGATGTTACTTTAACATATTTTGAATTTGCAACGTTATCAGCATTTTATATTTTTAGCCAACTTAATTTGGATGTAGCGATATTAGAGGTTGGTTTAGGCGGTAGACTAGATGCTACTAATATAATTGATTCTGATGTTTCTATAATTACATCTATCGGGATTGATCATACTGAATTTCTTGGCAATACAATTGACAGTATTGCCCTTGAAAAAGCAGGAGTAATGAGGCCATTTAAAAAATCAATTTTTGCTCAGAATAAGCCACCTTCTGCATTATTCAAATATGCAAAAAATAAATCAGTTACTCTCTTGATTCATAATAATGACTATATAGTATCTAGGTATTGTGATAACTGGTCATTATCATCTAAGAATATTTCGATTAACGAAATACCACACCTAAAAATGATTGGTGAATATCAATATAACTATGCAGCAGCATCAGTACTTGCGCTAGATGAAGTATTACCTGAGTGTCTAAATAACAAAGAGATTCTAAAAAAATCCCTTGCTGAAACACAAATTTCAGGAAGATTTCAGTATCTTCAAAATTCACCCGACATCATTCTAGATGTCGCACATAATGAGGATGCTGCTAGAGGCTTATTTACAAATATAAAAGACAAAGGTTATAGAGAAATTAATGTTGTGCTTGGAATACTGAATGATAAAGATGTATACAGTATTGTCCAGCCATTTTCATCTATTGTAAATAACTGGTTTATCGGGACAATAAATAGTGAACGTGGTATAAATGCAGAAGAGATTGAATATCGTATTAAATCAATGTTTAAAAATAACTTTAATATTAAAACATACAATTCAGTTTCGTCAGCTTTCATATCGGCCAAAAAAAAGCAAAAGTTAAATTCATTATTGTTAGCCTATGGATCCTTTTATACTGTTGCAGAAGTATTAAAAGCTGACCTCTCTGCATCAAGTAAAAAAAATGCAATATAAAATATTTATAATAATACTGCTTTTCGTATATATATATTCAGGCGCTATAAAAGAATATATTAGTTCACCTGATGACATTTACATGAAGGAAATGCAAGAAGAGATTACAATTAATCAACAAGAAATTGATGTTTTTAATAAAAAAAATACAGACAATATAAATATTACTGAAAAAAGGATTAAAGCCTGGAATATTATTATTACATACAATGAAAATAATTATGAAAATATAAAAAATAAATTAATCAAAAGTGGTTATAAGGTAAAACATAATCAAAAAAAAATGTACTATTCGCTCGGCCCCTTTTCAGATATTTCTCATGCCAAGGAAGAATCTAAAAAATTAAATAAATTATATGGTCTGAATAACAAAATTATTGACCTTGTCTTCTGATGGTTCTTATTGATTATATATTTATTTTTATAACTATTTTCTATTCAACTCTTGGATTGATACGCGGATTTTCTAAACAATTAATATCATCAATCTTGTGGATAAGCTTACTTTTTATTATCTTTTATCATTTAGATATATTTATTAATATAGTCGCCTCATATATATCTTTAGAGTCAAAGTACATTAGGATTATTACTATAATTTCCCTCATTCTATCAACTATTATTATCATTTATATCTTGAATATAACTTTATCAAAGGTCGTAGCATTAACATTTTTTGAAAAATCCAATAGAATTTTTGGCTTGTTAGCATCATTTATAAAGGCACAAATATACATATTTATATTTATACTACTGATTTTGGATACATCATTTCATACAGATGTATTGAAGGACTCATTTTTAGCACCATATTACTTAATTTTAGTTGAATATATTTCTAATTATGATGATTCTCTCTTTAATACTTTTAAAATATAAATATAATGTGCATATATGTGTGGCATAGTAGCTGTATCTGGCAATAGAGATGTGATTCATGATATCTATGAATCTCTTACTGTCTTGCAACATCGCGGACAGGATGCATCAGGTATACTCACAAATCATCAAGGAAAAATTACTTTACGAAAATCACTTGGTCTTGTTAGAGATGGTTTCTCAAAGAAACATATTGACCGTCTCAAAGGTCATATCGGAATTGGTCATGTTAGATATCCAACTGCAGGACATGCAGATAATTCATCTGAAGCGCAACCATTTTATGTCAATTCACCATATGGTATTGCTCTTGCACATAATGGTAATTTAATTAATTCTGAAAAATTAAAGCAAGATTTATTTAAAGCCGATTTAAGACATATCAATACAAAATCTGATTCTGAAATACTTCTCAACATTTTTGCGCATGAGTTATACATACATAGCAAAGATGCTTTTACACCAGATAGTATCTTTTATGCTGTGGCAGGTGTGCATAGAAGAGTAAAAGGCGCCTATGCAGTAGTTTCATTAATAACCGATAAAGGAATAGTTGCTTTTAGAGATCCTCATGGTATCAGACCACTTTGCTACGGCCAGAGAAAAATAGATGGAAAGTTAGAAACCATGATTTCCTCTGAATCTGTTGCTCTAGACACTGCTGGTTTTAAATTAGAAAGAGATATCTTACCTGGTGAGGCAATTTTTATTGATAATAATGGAAAAGTTTATACAAGAGTATGTGCAGAGGTAACTAGTCTCAATCCATGCATCTTCGAGTATGTTTATTTCGCACGACCTGATTCCATAATTGACGGCATTTCTGTATATAAAGCTAGAATGAATATGGGAATGTCTCTAGCTGATAATATTAATAAAGCATTTCCTAAAAATGATATTGATGTTGTTATACCTATTCCTGATACAAGCAGGATTTCTGCTTTAGAATTATCAACAAAGCTTGAAATTCCATTTAGAGAAGGATTCATTAAGAATAGATATATTGGAAGAACATTTATTATGTCAGAACAGAACGAACGCTCAAAGTCTGTTAAACGTAAGCTAAACGCTATCAAATCAGAGTTTAAAGATAAAACAGTTTTACTTGTAGACGATTCAATAGTAAGAGGGACCACATCCAAGCAGATTGTTGAGATGGCAAGAGAAGCAGGAGCGAAAAAAGTTTATATGGCATCTGCCGCACCTCCAGTAAAACATCCTAATGTTTATGGTATAGATATGCCAGCAAGTAAAGAATTCATTGCAGATAATCGCTCTCCAGAAGAGATAGCATCTTTTATAGGGTGTGACAGGATATTTTATCAAAATTTAGATGATCTAATTATGGCTGTAAAAGGAGATAATGCAAAGGTTTCTCATTTTGATTCTTCATGTTTTAACGGCAATTATATAACTGGTGATGTAAACGAAGACTACTTGATATCGCTTGATAAACTAAGAAATGATGCAGAAAAAAATAAAAAAGCACAGAATGATAGTGCCTTTGATGAAGTAGTGGTTTATTAGCTTATACACATTAAGCTAAAAATTTTATGATATTAGTAAATACATCAAATCAAAAAATCTATCTTTTTAAATCTAATGAATTAATTTTTGAATCTGATATTTCAACTTCATTATATGGCTTAGGTTGTCAGATTAATTCTAATAAAACTCCTACTGGACTTCATATAGTTGCTTCCATGCTGGGTAGAAAATTACCAGCAGGCACTCTCTTCAAAAATAGGATTCCAACATCTAAAATTATTAAACATATACCTAAAGATAATCAAGATTATATAACCTCACGTATCATCAGATTGAGCGGTTTAGAGGATGGTATCAATAAAGGTGGCGATGTAGATACATTTGATCGGTACATATATATTCATGGTACACCACATATAGACAAGCTAGGTACTCCTGAGTCTCATGGCTGCATAAGGATGAGCGATAATAATGTCATAAAGCTTTTTGACTTAATAAGCTATAAGGAATTGGTTCTTATAGATTAAATATATTTTGTTAAATCTAAAGGATCTTTTATAATCAAATCTGCTTCCCACAATCTAATATTTGTATCTTGGCTTATAAATCCGAAATCAGCAGCAACGGAAATCATTCCTGCATTGCGTCCAGCGATAATATCTCTCTCATCATCACCTACATAAATAGTATTTAAAACATTGCATTGAGTAATTTCTGAAGCTTTAATTAGCCCTTCAATATCAGGTTTAGTATTTGAAACCATATCTCCTGTAATTACGCAATCTAATTTTTCACTAAGACCTAATCCATCAATAATTTTATTAACATAACGAGAGTGCTTATTTGTAACAACCCCTATAGAAATTTGTTTTTTAGTTAAGTACTCAATTAAGTTATTCATGTTATTATTAAGTTTCGTATTTATAAAGCAATTATCTTTATAATCTTCAAGGAATTCTGATCTAATTAGTGAGGAATCTACAGATCTGCCATTAACTGTTGATGCAAACTCTATTATACCAATTGCTCCCCTAGAAATATGTTTCTTCAATTCTAAACAAGTCACTGTTTTAAGTTTATGACTCTTCAATATTCTGTTTAATGAATCACACATATCTTTTGATGTATCTGCTAGAGTTCCATCTAAATCAAAAAGCACAGATTCAATTATTTTATTTTCTTTTAGCATATAAAAAATAGTTAATATCAATATTATTTGATAGCAAAAATGATTCTTCCAATGGATTAAATTTTATTCCATCTAGAGAATTCAATGCAAATTTGTTCCCTTCAATCATTTTTGTTAGCTCATAGGGAGTTATAAATTTTGAATACTGATGTGTGCCTTTAGGTACGTATTTAAGTACATATTCGGCAACTAACTTTGCAAATATAAATGATTTCAAATTTCTATTTAAAGTTGATAAAAATAAACTTGAATTATCCTTGGATATTTCTAATATTTTTTTTAATAAGAGATTTGGAGAATTTATATGTTCAATCATCTCAAAACATATTATGCAATCAAACTTTTTAGAAAATGATGATTCGAAAATAGACTTATTTATATAGTTTATCTCATAGTTATGTTCTTTTGCATGTTGTTGGGCAATTTTGATAGATTTAGCTGATGAGTCTATACCAGTCACTAAAGCTCCTGCCTTGCAGAGTTCCTCAGTAAGTAATCCGCCACCGCAACCTATATCCAAAACTTTTTTACCTTTCAAATTAAATTTCGATTGAATATATTGAAGTCTCACAGGATTCAATTTATGTAAAAGTTTATAGTATCCTGTCTTATTCCACCAATCATAAGCATATTCATCAAAAAGGTTTTCTTGATTTTCATTCATATTAAAATATAACCTGTTTACCAGCAGACCATACATTAGATAAGCTTTGATTGTCAAGATTACAAAGCTTATGAGAGTCATTCTGCACTAAAAAGTTATTGATTGAATAATCAAAAATATTAAAAGAAGCTATTAAGTCCTTTTTTATACATCCGGTGTCATTCTTTCTAGAGAAGATATCTGATGTATTTGTAGTTATTGAATGAATAATTTTATTTTCATAATTATTAATATCCCCTGTATTCAGTCTGCTAATAAACTTTAATGTATCATATAGATTAAAAGTATTATTTCTATCAGTAATTAATATACATGTATACTTTTTTTCGATCAAAGAGAAGAAAATATTTATTTTTTCTATGGAATCAATATTATTGTAATTAATCATCAATTTGACACTTTTTTTATTCATACAAGATAACCAATATTCATTTTGATTAAAAAAACTATGAAGATAACAACTATCAAGAAGGTTTATTTTATCCCAAAACTTCACAACCTCACGGATTTGACTTTTGTCTTTTATTTTTCTTAACGTATCACCCTGGATGTGCAAATTAATACTAATTTCATTAGATATTGATGCAATTTTCTGTATTATATCATTTTCGAAATCTAATATATTCGTTAAGTTAAAACTAAATTGCTTTGTTGGATCAGACTTAAAAAAATCAAGCATATTGATTATATCTGTAATTTTATTTTGATTACAATCTTTACCATCAAAAGAAATCATATAACCTATGTCAATATTGTTATCAAAATTATGTGATATTAGTTTTCTATAATCTTTTGTTATGGCCTGCAGTCTTGTAACACCATTTTTTAATAAAACTTTTATTTTTCTATCAATATCTGTCTCATTAGAACAATCATCCATATCAATATAACTTTCAGTAAATGTTGGCATCAATATATGATGTGGATATTCAAACTTATTAACATTACTGTAATATTTCTTAACAGATTTAGTATCTAGTATATCCTTGATAATAGTCCCATCAATTAGTAATGATTTGCCTTTCTCAAACTTTTTATTATTTAGAAACATCCACTTTGGTGACACAATAAACATCCTAGAATTCTATAACGATACAGCTCTAATTTATATCGTTTATAATCACTATTTATGGTAAAATATTATCCATAATATGGCTCAAAATTTACCCATAAATGTCTGAATATTCACAAATAAAACTAGATGATGAAATGCGTCATTCGTATATTGAATATGCCATGTCAGTCATTGTTGGAAGAGCATTACCAGATGTAAGAGATGGCCTAAAACCAGTCCACAGACGTGTACTTTACTCAATGCATGAACTTAACAACGGTTATAATAAGGCTTATAAAAAATCAGCACGTATCGTAGGTGATGTGATAGGTAAGTATCATCCGCATGGAGACACAGCAGTATACGACACTATTGTTAGATTAGCCCAACCATTCTCAATGCGATATCCATTAGTTGATGGACAAGGTAACTTTGGTTCAATAGATGGAGATTCTCCTGCTGCTATGAGATATACCGAAGTGAGGATGTCACGCTTGTCTCATGAATTATTATCTGACATCGACAAGAACACTGTTGATTTTAATCCAAACTATGACGGGTCAGAGAGTGAACCATCAGTTCTACCAACAAGATTACCCAACTTACTTATTAATGGCGCATCTGGAATAGCAGTAGGTATGGCAACCAACATTGCTCCTCATAACCTTAATGAAGTTATTAATGGAGTTATAGCTATAATTAAAAATCCATCACTAGCAGACGAGGATGCTATAGATGAATTCATAGAAGAAGCTGAATTCAAAGGCCCCGATTTTCCAACAGGCGCAGAAATAAAAGATAATGGTGGAATCTATCAAGCTATAAAAACTGGAAGAGGTTCTTTTAAAATTAGAGCAGTCCATAAAATAGAGGAAAATAAAGATAAGAACTCAATCATAATAAATGAATTACCCTATCAGGTAAATAAAGCTAAGCTCATAGAATCAATCGCAATATTGGTAAGAGATAAAAAAATTACAGGAATAAGTCATTTACGAGATGAATCCGATAGAGATGGGTTACGTGTTGTTATTGAACTGAAAAAGGGGGAACAGCCTGATGTAATTTTAAGCAGTTTATATAAACAAACAAATTTACAAACTTCATTTTCAGTGAATATGGTCTGTTTAGTTGATGGTGAGCCAAATACTATAAGCGTTCCTAAGGCATTGAATGAATTTATCAAACACCGAAGGGAGATAATTACAAGAAGAACCCTATATTTATTGAATAAGACTTACAGCAAAGCACATGTTCTTGAGGGTTTAAGTATTGCGTTATTCAATATTGATAAGATGATTGACCTTATAAAAAAATCTAAATCGACTGAAGAAGCGAGGAAGAGAATTATGAATGAGCCTTGGTCGACCTCTGATAATAAATGGATACTATCCAAACTCATTAAAGATTGCTCAAATTATATGTCTGTCGATACTTCAGTTGGTCTTATAAATAGTACCTATAAGATTAGTGAAAAGCAGGCACAAGCAATTCTTGACATGAAACTTAATAAGCTTACAAATCTTGAACAAGACACTATACTCAATGATTATCACGATGCTATTAAATCAATTAAAGAATATTTAAATATTTTATCAAAGCCTGAAGAACTTAATAATCTCATGATAAAAGAGCTAGTAGAAATTAGAGATACTTATGGACAAGAAAGAAGATCAAAAATTTCTCAAGACGAAGGCCTCTTAAATAAAGAAGATATGATAAAAAAAGAAGATGTAATAGTAGTTCTCACAGATGCAAATTATGTAAAGCGTATGCCAGTTACTGAATTTAGAAGTCAAAAGCGCGGAGGTAGAGGAGTTAATGCAGCAAATTTTAAAGAAGGAGATAAAGCTAAACTATTAGTATGTGCTCACACACATGATACAATTTTATGTTTTTCAACTAAAGGTAAAGCATTTTCAATTCGAGTTTTTGATATACCTGATACTAGTAGACAAGCTAGGGGCAAATCAATAAACAATATACTAGCTCTAGAATCTGATGAATCAATATCAGCACTCCTTGCTGTTAAAAATTTTGACGAAGATAGTTATTTATTTTTAACTACAAGAAATGGAATGGTTAATAGACTATCATTATCATCTTTTAAAAAGGTTAGAAATAGTGGATTGAAAGCAATTTTGTTAAAAAGTGACGATTATTTATTTAATGCGCTTCATACCAGCGGCAATGACAAAATAATCTTATCATCATCGTCTGGAAAATCAATTATGTTCCATGAGTCACAAATCAGAGAGAGAACTAGGGGTACCCAAGGTGTTGTTGGAATTAAACTTACTAAAGATGCAAAAATTATTTCATTATTAAATGTAACTCATAAACAGATAATCTTTGTAACAGAAAATGGATTTGGCAATAAAATCTCAGTTGACTCGTATAATGAACAAAATAGAGGTGGACAAGGTGTAATATCTATTAAAACATCTGAGAGAAATGGACAAGTAGTTGGAGCTGTAAATTTGGAGAATACTGATTTCATTATACTTATAACAAATAAAGGAAAAACTATTAAAATATCTGCATCTGATATGAAAACTATTAACAGAAATACCCAAGGTGTTAGATTGCAAGATATGTCTGATAGTGAGAAAATATCTGCAGTATCATCTGAACGCACTAATGAATAAATATGTTAAAAAAATTCCGTAAATCAATAGATAGAATAGATAAGATGATTTTAGAGCTTCTAAATGAGAGAGCAGTAATTGCAAAAAAAGTTGCTGAATACAAAAAATCATCAAATAATACATTGATTTTTAGACCAGATAGAGAATCACAAATAATTAAAACTTTACGGGATCTAAACAAGGGTCCTTTAGAATCAAATCATATACATAATATATATCGTGAGATAATTTCCGCGTGTTTATCTTTAGAGACAAATTTAACCGTTTCATTTCTTGGTCCCGAGGGAACATACAGTGAAATTGCAACAACCAAATTCTTTGGTAATAGCATAACAAAGAGTAGTAAAAATAATATACTCGAAGTTTTTGATGCTGTTAAGAATAATATAAGCGATTATGGAGTTGTTCCTGTAGAAAACTCCAGTCAAGGTAGTATAAAGAGTACATTAGACTTCCTTATTAAGTATAAAATAAATATTTGTGGTGAACAAAATATAGCGATAAAACACTGTTTGATGTCCTCTGACGGTAAACTAAAAAATATTAAAAAGATATACTCTCATAATCAAACTTTATCTCAATGTAGTAACTGGATTTCAAAAAACTGCCCTAATGTTGAATGCATAACGTCTGATAGTAATGCGCAAGCTGCCTTACATGCAAAAAAATACAAAAACTCGGCGTGTATCGCCAATGAAACATGTAGTAGTATTTACAAGTTAAAAATTGTAAGAAAAAATATCCATGATATTCATAATAATACGACTAGATTTTTAATAATTGGTAATGCTGAAGTCAATCAATCATATAATGATAAAACTAGCTTTGTGATGTCTATACAGAATAAATCAGGTGCGCTATCAAAAATACTCGAAATTTTATCAACTAATAAAATATCTATGACAAAAATAGAATCTATTCCAACAAAGGATAGAAACTGGGAATATTTATTTCTAATCGATATATCAGGACATTTTCATGATAAAAAAATATCCAATGCAATCAAGAAAATTGAATCAGCATCAAAATATTTTCAATTATTAGGATCATATCCAAAGAGTATAGATTAGTGACAGTAAAAAAAATAATTAAGTATACACCAGGATTTAATATCCATGATGTTAAGAAAAAATACAATATCAATAATGTTGTCAAGCTTGCATCAAATGAGAATCCCTTTGTTTCAAAAAACGTGGCAGAGTATATTAAAAATTCTAACCATAATCTTAATTTATACCCGGATAGTATACCTGAGAACTTGCTAGCGCAAATTTCTAAAAGTCTTGGAAATAAGATTAAATCTAAAAACTTGATAGTTGGTAATGGAAGTAATGAAATTCTAGAATTTATTACTAGAGCATGTCTTGATAGCTCATCAGAAGTAATTATTCCAAAACATTCATTTCTTGTTTATGAAATAATTTCTAAATTAGTTAATGCTAAAGTTGTTGTTAGTCAACCTGATAAAAATATAAACAGTCCTAACTATCTTGGTATTGATATAGATGAAGTTGTTAAAAAAATCACAAATAAAACAAAACTTATTTTTATTGCTAATCCAGGGAATCCTACTGGTACATATCTAAAACTATCAGTAATAGACGAATTTCTTAACTCTATTCCTAAAAGAATTACAGTCGTAATAGATGAAGCATATTATGAATACCTAGATTCATCAGTAGATAAAAGTGCAGTTACTCTTTTAAAGAAATATAAAAATCTTTATGTTACAAGATCATTTTCTAAAATTTATGGGTTAGCATCTTTGCGAGTAGGGTTTGGTATATCCTCTAGTGAAAATATTGATAGAATTAAAGTATTTAAACAGCCATTTAATACAAATATGTTTGCTCAGTCAGCTGCGTTGCTTGCTCTTAAAGATAAGAAATTCATACAAATGAGTAAAGACAATAATGCCTTGTCAATAGAAAAGCTTACAGATACTTTTAAAAAATTATCCATTGCTTATTTAGGTACCAACTGTAACTTCTTGACGTTTAAAGCTGGCACTAGCTCAAAAAAACTATTTACATATTTACTTAGGCAGGGAATTATTGTAAGACCTCTGACAAACTACAAACTACCTGACTATCTTAGGGTTTCTATTGGAAAAAATAGGGATAATAATAAATTTAAAAAGCATTTGGAAATATTCTATAGTGAGAAAATACGATAATATTCTTGTTTGTGGGCTAGGAATGATGGGCGCATCATTATGTAAATCTATTAAAAAGCATCAACTTACAAAAAAAATATCTGGTTTTGACGTAAATAATGATACCCTCAAATATGCATCCTCAAAAAGAATAATTGATGTTGCACACAATGATATTCATAACATAGACCATCCTGATTTAATTATCTTATGTACACCTTTAAGTTCTTATCTCCCTATCATAGAAAGAATCTTAAAATTTATTAGAAAGAAAACTATATTGACAGATATAGGAAGCTCAAAAGGAAGTAATCATTCAATGATAATAAAAAAATTATCTGAATCTAAAATAGAATATATAAGCTCACACCCTATGGTCGGATCTGAAAAATCAGGTATTAGACATAGTAAAACTAATATGTATGAAAACAAGATTGTATTCATTATTGATAAAAAAACTGTAAAAAAATCAACATATAGTCACATAAATTCATTTTGGCTTTCTGTAGGAGCAGAAACTCACAGTATAGATAGAACTGAACACGATGAATTAATGGCGCAGACGAGTCATATCTCTCATCTTATGGCATATATTTTTATGGAATCATTACCTCAGTCAGTGATAGATAATAATCTATCACTTTTATTAGGTGGCGGAATAAAGGAACATGTAAGATTAAGTAAGAGTAATCCTACAATGTGGACAGACATATTTATGAATAATAGTAAAAATATAAAAAAAACAGTCACTAGAATTCAAAAAAACATCTCGCGTGTAAGTACTCTAATCAAGCAATCTGATAAAAAAAAGTTAAAAAATCTTCTTGAAAAAATACAAAACAAAACTTTATGAGTGAGAGTAACAATCTCATTGTAAATAAATCAAGCTCTTTAGTAGGAATGATACAAGTGCCTGGTGATAAATCAATTTCACATAGGAGTATTATTTTAGGGTCAATTACTGAAGGCTCTTTAACTATAAAAAACTTTCTCCATTCAGATGACTGTTTGAATACTATCTCAGCAATGAGACAGTTGGGAGTTAGTATTACAATTGATGAAAATAATATTCACATTAAAGGCCTTGGGCTACTCGGACTCACGAAGCCAAAAAATACTATAAATGTTGGTAATTCCGGAACATTGATACGTTTACTTGCAGGTGTTTTAGCCACACAGAACTTTACTTCATCACTTACAGGTGATTCATCATTAAGAAGTAGACCAATGGCCAGAATTTTAAAACCTCTTAAGAGTTGCGGTGCAGATATTTATTCTGATAGTTTTAGAGCTCCGCTTAAAATCAATCCACAAAAAGAGTTCTCATGCATAGAATACAATCAGGAGATAGCCAGCGCACAAGTTAAATCTTGCTTAATACTTGCTGCATTATTCATAAAAGGTGAACATGTATTTTATGAAAAAATACCCACTAGAGACCACACTGAGAATTTACTTCAACATTTTAACTATGATATGCAGCGTACTGATAATAAACTTGTTATATCTGGTCAGCAGAAGCTCATTGCAAAAGATATTGAAATAGCATCGGATATATCTTCTGCTGCTTTTTTTATAGTCGCTGCACTTATTTCAGAAGGCTCAGAGATAGTTATCCCAAATGTAAATATTAATAAATATAGAACTGGTATAATAAAGGTTTTAAAAAAAATGAAAGCAACAATTAATTTTAAAAACATAAGAGAGGTATCTAATGAAAAAGTTGCAGATATTGAAATTAAATATTCTAAATTAGAATCTATAAATTTGGATGGAGAAATAATATCTACACTTATAGATGAGCTACCCATATTATTTATTGCTTGTGCTGTTTCTCAGGGGACATCAAACATTTCAGGTATTGAAGAGCTTAGATATAAAGAGAGTGATAGAATAAAAGCAATGGAGGAAGGTTTAAGCGCTATTGGAATTAAAGTTTCATCTACATCCGATTCAATTAAAATTACAGGGAGCCAAATAATAGGAGGTAAAGTCAATAGCTATGGAGATCACAGAATTGCGATGTCTTTTGCTATAGCAGGTATAGTTTCAAAAAAATCTATAACTATTAATGATACGAAAAATATTTCTACATCTTTTCCAACCTTTGTTAATTTATTAAGAGAACAGGGAGTAAACGTATTTGAAATCTAAAATTATAACAATCGATGGAACAAGTGGCTCAGGTAAGACAACAATATCTAAGATTCTTGCTAAAAAATTGAATTTTAATCTACTTGATAGCGGAAAACTATATCGATCTGTTGGATATATTGCATCAAAATCATCTGACTCACTCGAAACTATAAATAATTTAGATGAACTGGTTTCTAGCCTATCATTAAAGAGCAATAAGTATAATTATGAATATGAAATATTTTATAAAAATAAAAAAATAGATCACCTTTTATATGATGAACATGTTGGCAAAGCTGCTTCAATAGTATCTAAAATTCCTGCAGTAAGAAACTACATGTTAAAAATACAGCACGCATGTGCAAAAGAGAAAGATTTAATCGCAAATGGAAGAGATATGGGTACAGAAGTATTTCCTAATGCCATATTAAAACTTTATATCAATGCGTCTTTAGAAGTTCGTGCTAAAAGAAGATTTGATGAATTAGTAGGAAAAGGACAGAGTGTTATACTGGAGGATGTTTTTGAATCTTTGAAGATAAGGGATGAAAGTGATATGAATCGTGCTTTATCACCACTTAAAATACCGGATAATGCTCATTTAATAGATACTTCTAGTCTAAAACCTGATGCAATTGTTGATAAAATATTAAATTTGTATACTATTACATAAAATTAATTAAATATGACATATGGCAGTAACATCAGAATTTGAAAAATTATTAGAGTCGAATATATCTCAGCTAAATATGACACCGGGTGAGATTATACCCGCGACAGTTATAGATATTAAAAATGATTTCGTTATTACTAACGCTGGTCTTAAATCAGAGGGCATAATACCTAAAAGTCAGTTTATGAATTCCGATGGTGAATTAGAAGTTGCTATCGGAGATGTAGTAGATGTAACACTCGATCTTGTAGAGGATGGCTACGGCGAAACAATACTATCCAGAGAAAAAGCGAAAAGAAAAAAAGTTTGGTCTACATTAGAGAATTTGCTAGATAATCAAGAAATTGTCTCTGGTAAAGTTTGTGGAAAAGTTAAAGGTGGTTTTACAGTCGAGCTTATGGATGTGAAAGCATTTTTACCTGGCTCTTTAGTCGATGTTAGACCTACCAAAGAAACCGATTACCTTGAAGGAAAAATATTAGATTTTAAAATAATTAAAATGGATAGGATAAGAAATAACATCGTCTTATCAAGGAAAGCAGTTTTGTTAGCTCAAAACTCTAGTTCTGAAGAAATCAAAGAGAAATATGCAGAAGGTAATATAACGAAAGGATTTGTAAAAAATCTTACAGACTATGGAGCATTCATTGATTTGGGTGGTATTGATGGTTTACTTCATATCACTGATATTTCATGGAAGAGAATAAATCATCCACAAGAGATATTAAAAGTTGGCGATGAAATTGATGTCAAGGTCCTTAAGTTTGATGAAGATAAAAATAGGGTAAGTTTAGGTATGAAGCAACTCTCGGATGATCCTTGGGAAAAAGTCGAAGGTAACATTGAATTAAATGAAGTGTACGAGAGCAAAGTAGTAAATATAGCTGAATATGGGGTATTTGTAGATTTAGGAGACAACATTGAGGGTTTAGTTAGAACATCAGAATTAGATTGGACAAATAAAAATATAAGCCCTAAAAAAATTCTTAATCTTGGTGATAAAATTAATGTAAAAGTTATCGAAATAGATGAAGAAAAAAGAAGGTTATCATTAAGCTATAAACAGTGCCTTGACAATCCATGGGAAACATTCTCTTCTGCACATCAAAAAGGTGATGTTATCAAAAGCGAGATTAAATCAGTAACTGATTTTGGAATTTTTGTTGGCCTCGATGGCGGAATAGATGGCCTAGTTCATATTTCTGATGTAACTAATAATGGTAAACCTGAGGATTTTATCAGATCGTATAAAAAAGGTAATTCAATTGAGGCAGTCGTTCTATCAATTGATTCAGATAGAGAAAGAATTTCACTAGGTCTAAAACAACATATTGAATCAAATTTTGAAAATCTAACTAGTGAGTTTGAAATAGGAAAAGAGTTAGATGCAGAAGTTGTTAGTATAACAGATACTGGCGTTTATATAAAAATGGATAATAATATATCTGGGACATTGAAACTGCTCCAAAAAGAACTAAAGGCAATACTAGAAAATAATACACTTGAGCCAGCAACAAGGATTAGATGCAAAGTTAAGTCTATTGATAAGAAAAACTTTCAAGTAATATGTTCACAATTAGATGACAGTGAATAAATCAGACATTATTAATCTAGTTTCTGAGAGCAAAAAACTCAATCTGTCTGACACTGAGTACTCAATCAAAAAATTAATAGACTTTATGAGTTTTAACCTATACCAGGGTGAGAGAATAGAAATAAGAGGTTTTGGGACATTTTCATTACATTCACATCAATCTCGTATAGCAAGAAACCCAAAAACTGGTGAAAAAATAGCACTTGAGAGAAGAAACACTGTGCATTTTAAACCTAGCAAAGAGCTAAAGTCGCGAGTAAATAATATATAACCTATTCAATTTTACAAAATTACTTTAGAATATACGGATGGGAAAGTTATTCTTTTTAATATTCACCACTAGCTTAATAATTATTTCTGTTGTGTTATCAACATATAATATAGAACTAACAACAATTAATTTATATGTAAAAAGTTTTGAAATGCCACTCTCCCTATTGCTGCTCTATTCTTTTGTTTCAGGGATAATAACAACAGTTATATATTTAATAGCAATTATTTTATCTTATAAAAGAAAAACAAGAGAAATGAAAATAGCTTTAGAAAATAACCAAGAAGAACTTGATAATCTCAGAAGAAACCCATTAAGAGATGGGATTGAATGATTGAGTTTCTTATAATAACAATATTAATACTTTTCATTTTTATTTATTTAATTTCAAAAACAAAAAAATCTAATGATAATACCAATATTTATAGTGCTGAATATTATAGGGGTCTCAACTATCTATTAAATAATGAAGATGATAAGGCCTTAAAAATTTTTACTGACCTTATTGACATTGATAGTTCAACAATCGAAACTCACCTCGCTCTGGGAGGTGTATACCGCAGAAGAGGAGAGTTTGATAAGGCTATTCTTATCCATCAAAATTTATTATCTAGACCAAAACTAGATAAAAGTATAAAAAATCAATCTCTATATGAGCTTGCTAAAGATTTCTTTTCTGCCGGACTATATGATAAGTCTGAAAAAATCTTGATTAATTTAAAAGAAAATAAAAATTACCAAGAATCATGCATTGAATATATATTGCTCATATATGAAATTTCTAAAGATTGGGATAGCGCAATCAGCTTTTGTAAAGATATTAAACAAGATAAAATTAGGAATTTACCTATAAATATAATACTCTCTCAGTATTATTGCGAAAAGGCTAATGATTACAAAAATGATAATCAACTTAATAAATCTATCACTGTTCTTAAAAAAGCAATTGATGTAAATCCTAATTGTATTCGTGCATATTTAATACTATTTAAATATAATATTTCAACTAATGCTGAATTATCATTAGATTATTTAATAAAGCTTGTAGAAATTGATTCATCCTTTCTGATAATTCTATCGAATGATATTATTGAATTATCTGCATTCCATCAAAATAAAAAAATTGATTCACAAATTGAAAATATTATATTAAAGCACTCTAAACCAGAGGAATTCTCACCTATCTTATATGAATTTATGTTTAATATTAATGATTCAGAATCTCCCAAAAAATATATTGATAGAACGAATAAAAACTCCTTTACGACAATTTATGATAAATTATATGAAAATAAAAATGATAATGAAATATATTTTGAATTGTTGAATATGATAAAAAATAATTTTGTAACATATAGTTGTAGTAATTGTGGATATTCACCTAAAAGCTATATTTGGCTATGTCCTTCTTGTAATCATTGGCAATCAATAATGCCGATTTCTATCAGTGATAGGGTGTCAATAAATGCAAGATGACAAAAAAATCATAGTTGCATTAGACTTTAACAGCATAAATCAAATGTATAAATTTATTGATGATTTAGATCCTATATTATGCAGACTCAAGATAGGCAAAGAGATATTTACTAAATATGGTCCAGACTGTATTGAACAGATACATAAAAAAGGATTTGAGATATTTCTTGACTTAAAGTTTCATGATATTCCGACTACAGTTTATAAAGCCTGTATATCTGCATTCTCATTAAACATTTGGATGCTAAATATTCATCTATCTGGTGGAGTGGCAATGGCAATTAGTGCTATGAAAGCAAAACATGATTCTCAGGCAAGTACTAAGCTAATTGGAGTTACGGCACTAACAAGCTTAAGTGATCACGATTGTGAGGCTATATATGGTTGTAGTAGGCAAAGTCAAATAGATAGATTAAAAAATATTGGGTTATCCGCTGATATTGATGGCTTTGTATGTTCACCCAGTGACATAAAATCTTTAGTAAGTGCTGATAAGATTTATGTAACACCAGGCATTAGGTTAGATCAGAAAACTGATGATCATCATAAAATATGGACACCAAACGAAGCTTTAAATATGGGAGCAAGTTACCTTGTTATCGGAAGAAGTATAACAAAAAGTAAAAATCCGAATACTATTCTAAAAAATATTATAAAAACTATAAGCTTATAAGGTTGAATAAAGATTCCGATATTCGCTATCAGTATCAAACTTTGCTCCATATTTTTCTATAATTCTCCCAGAACATTTATTTGCAAAACTAATTCCTTCACTAATGCTTTTATTAGCTACTCTGGCTGACATATACGCTGCTAAAAACATATCACCAGCACCTGTTAAGTCGATAGGCTTAGCTTTTATCGATGGCATGTGAAATAATTCATTTTTGTAGCTTACATATGCACCCTCACTACCTGATGTAATTACTACTTCATTTGAAAATTTTTTCAAAAACTCCATTGCAGAATTTATATTATCTGATGATGAAATATTTAAAGATTCCTGTTTATTACAAAATATTATATCGAAATTTTTTTTCACAATTTGCATCATGTCATCCTTAAAGAAATTAACAATATTTGGATCAGACAAAGTGATTATTTTCTTTACATTATTTTCTTTTGCTATATCTAGACTAGATAAAGCAGCTTCTTTTGTATCCTCTGATGTAACTAGATAACCTTCTATTAATAGATATTTGGAATTTATTATTGCATCTTTATTTATATCATCTTTGCATAGCTCTGAGGAGACCCCGAGATGAGTATACATAGTTCTTTCATGATCAGGAGTTATCAAAACCAAACATTCTCCCGTTATGCCATGATTAACCTGATTTATAAATATTTCCATTCCAACATCTTTTAGTGATTTCATAAAAGAGGTTCCTACATCATCGTTAGAGACTCGACCTGTAAATGAAACATCAAGACCAAACTGAGAAAGCGTGTACAAAGAATTTGCAACAGAGCCACCCGGCATCTTCTTTACAATCCCATGTGTCTTTTTCATAGTATCAGCTAACATGATATGGTTATCAGCATTATTTAATTCCATACAACCCTTAGTCAATGATAAAGAGATTAATTCTTTATCAGATACTTTATATTCACTATCTACTAGTGAGTTTCCTATGCCACAAATTAATGTTTTTTTCATCTTTACCTCTGTTTAAAATAAATATTCTGGTGTTTGCATTTCGTTTAATCTGCTACAACATCTATCCCATAACAATTTTAATTTTTCACCAGTATAAAGTTCGTTTAGTGTAGCTGCATCAGAAAAAAACTTGATCTTTGTTTTATTTTTATAACAAATATCAATAAATGATATAAATCTTCTAATAATATCAGATGAATCATCATTACAACTTTTGAAATCACTTAAAAATATCCATTCTTTATTTTTTGATATCTCAATATACTCTCTAGAACCATTTGCTTCACTAAAGAAATCATCAAAAGATATCCATAAAACTTCTTTCGAAAATGCTTTACATCTAAAGTTTTTATCATTAATCATAAATGTATCTATTTTTTTTACGTTGAAAGTAAAATTTTCTTTCAATAACGAAAAAATATTTTCATCATTTAATATTTGATTAGGATTTTTTTTGTTAATATTGATAATATTCCTTGTTCTGTAGTCAGTCATACCCTCTAATTTGTATATATTTAGTGATTTCTGCATGGTTTTCATATTTTTTATAAAAACTTGTCTTTGGAGGCCATTCTTGTAAAGGTCATCTGGGTGTGCATTTGAAGTGAAAAACAAGATAATATTAAATTTAATTAGCTGATTAAGTAGATTCCCTATTATCATAGCGTCTGTTATATCCTCAACCTGAAATTCATCAATAAAAATAACTTTATATTTATTACTCATAGACTTTGCAATGAGCCCTAAAGGATTATTCTGATTTGACAGATTTGATAATTGATTATGTACATATTGCATAAAATCAATGTAATGAAATGCTATTTTAGTGTCATTGAGTGAATTAAATAAAGATTTTATGATTACTGTTTTGCCCCTTCCAACATCGCCCCATACATATAAACCGCATTTGTGTGAATCATTCTTTTTAATTTTATTAGCTAATTCTTTTCCTAAGAGAAATTCATCATTAATTTTTTTAACTAATTCTAATTGAATAGAATCAATTTCAATACCTTCATTTTTTAAATTATCAATGATTTGCTCTATCATAGTATGTTGCTGTAAATATTACTTACTCGACTCGAACCGATAATGTCTATCGAAAAAGGGTTTGTTGAAACCTTTTGAATTTCTTTAATGGTCCTTCGCTACTCATGTATACAGTCTTTTAGGATATCATATTTAAGTCTCTATGAGATGTTAGTATTGAAAATAAAATTTAATCGTATTATAGTTAAGCATAATTCAGGGTCTATAATCTCGAGGTTTATAATGAAAAACATTTTAGTAATCATATTATCTTTAGCGCTAGTTTCATGTGCAACAATTGTTAATGATCCAACAGTTCCTGTTACTCTATCATTTAGCGATGGTAGTGAAGGCAAGTGTAAAGTTAGAAATAAGAGAATTAATCTTGATTTAGAAATACCTGGTACACATCAAATAAGAAGATCAGACGACCCATTAGTATTTGATTGCGAGACTAATAATGGCAAAAAAGCTTACGGGAATATACCTAGTGAAATGGAAGGTGCCAAGTTAGTTGGTAGTGTTTTCTTTTTTGATTTAGGGATTACAGATTCTATTACAGATAAGCACAGAACATACACTCCTAATTTTGTTATACCTGTTAAATAGGTATTAGAAATTTCTAATAATTTCTAAATACCACTGATCGGACTCGAAC
>CEQY01004055.1_pt1 | contig 25012 bp, 35 predicted proteins | sample 361391 | NCBI WGS metagenome assembly CEQY01 (sample SAMEA2621075, study PRJEB7988) | marine metagenome | isolation source: saline water (ENVO:00002010), including | reverse complement strand
AACTTCGCCAAAAATTTCTCTTTGACCTTCACGCAAAGCTTGTCCTGCTCTCCAAAGTGTGCTGTCTTTACCACTAAAGAAATTTTCAAAAACATTTTTGTAATCATCGTCAGTAGCAGTACCTGCCGCTATAGATTCTGATAAACCTTGTAAGGCAAGACCTCCTGTTTCAATAGCACTACCAACAATCTTCTTACCGAACTCGCCCCAAAAACTTACTTCTTCTGGTATAACAGGTACAGGTACAAGATTGTTTCCCGGTAATTGTGCAAGAATAAAATTTTGTGTAGCTGGATCTTGATCCATGAAGTCTTTTGGTTGCGTCATCGGTTGCACAGAAGACGGAGTGTAATTCATTAATGGATTACTCATAGCAACTTCTGCTCTTCTAGCTTCTGCTTCTAATGATGTATCTATATCAGACTTATTAGATGCAAATGGATTTTGCTCTAACTCTAAATTTTTTACCATTAATGTTCCTTAAATTTTAATTAGCCTTTGTTGTATAAGTCTGAATAAAAAGAGGCATCTCTTTTACCGCTTTTTTTTACAAACTCTTCTTCGTCAACATCTATTCCAAGACCTTTATAATAATCTGCAATGCTTATTGTTTTATTACCAAGTGTAATATTTAGCTCACCTAATTTAACTCCAGGATTCATTTCAATAATCGATGCTATTTCTTGAGCTGCTTGGAATTCACCTTTGTCGTTAACCGGTGCAGTTATGTTGTAAGATTTATTATCTGCATCATACTCAGGCATTCCAATTTGATTAGCTACCATATTAGCTAAATACTCATCACTAAAATAATCTCCATTATTATCTAAAGATCTTAAGCTTTTAGCAACAGCATCCCAATCAGTAACAGTAGATTTGTTACCCATCATATCTTCAAAATCACTTGTATAAGTTTCAACTGTATTCTTATAGATATCTGAAAGTGTACTAGCACGATCTAGTTTAGCTTTTGAATCTGATTTAGCAGAATCTAAGGCAGCAATTTTTCTTGCATCTGCTTTATCTATTGTATCACCAACTGATTGACCAAGAACTTTCATGAAATTATCTCCTGCTCCTTCAGAATTTGCAATCATAGCTTGTCCAAAATCAAGTAAGTTTCTAGGTGCGGTGCTATTAGGATCTGTAAATTTATTCCATACTTTTTTAAAGAATCCTTCTTTTTCATTTTTTTCTTCAGGTAATTTACCCCCATGTTTTCTTTGTTCGTCAGTAATACCTCCAGGAACATTCTCTCTAGGTATTGTTCCACCTTGTTTTCTTTGCTCATCAGTCATGTTAGTGTCTTCCATTTGAGCTAATAAATCTTGTACAGGTTTTGAATCAACATTCAATATTCCAACATTACCGCCTTCAGCAGCAACACCTTTTTGGTCTAAAAACTCTAATTCTTTTTCAGTAAATTTTCTACTAGGTAAATCAAACATAGCATTATCTAAATCAATGCCTCGTTCTCTTAATTGTTGTGGATCTATTGATCTCATATACGCACCTAGTGCATTACCATTACCAAGTTGATCATAATAATCTCTTTCTTCATCAGTCAATTGTACCATCGGTTTGTAATTTTGATACACATTACCAAATTGATTAAGATTAGTTCTTTGATCACCTGAACCACGACCAGTCATATCTATCTGATTTTGAACCATGCTTTGAGGTTGTTGCATAGATGCAAAGAATGCTAACATTTCATCTTGTGTCATATTAACCTCCTTGACTCTGACCAAATAATCCTGCGCCACCTAACAAGGAAGCAAATGTTCCAAGATTAGAAGCTAAATTATTATTTCCCGGCCCAAAAGTAGTTTGTGTTGTTGGGTAAGCAGCCCCTGTTAAAGCACCTTGTCTAATTGCCAAGTTACGAAGTGGATAATCTCTTTGTTGTAAGAAATCATTATATCTGTAATCCATTCCTAACTGATCAAATTGTTGTTGTGCAGTTCCTGCCGCTTGACCGCCTAATAAAAATTTCATTGCGTCAGCATTTAAACCTGATTGCATTTGACCAATTTGACCATAAGCTTGGTTGCCTAACCCTCTAGCTTGTAGATCAGCAGCTTGGTTAAATCTTTGTTGGTTTTGTAAGTTTGCAATATTTTGTTGTTGAGCAGAAAGATCTCTAGCTGCATCTTGATTAAATTGGGCTTGTGCATTTTGATACCCTTGATTTAATTGATTAGCTAAGAATTGATCTACTCTTTGATTTTGTGCTTGTTGCAATTGCGAATCTTGTAATGCAGTTCTATTATTACCGAAAGCTCCTCGTGCTGCTTGTCTTCTTCTAAGGTCTGCTGCTTGATCTGCATTTTGTTGATTAAGATTTTGCAGTCCTTGTTGAATAACCGTATTCATATACGGATTCATATATTGGTTTGCTTGTGCAGTTCCAAAAGTTTGTGCGTTAATTTGATTAGGGGCTGTTATTTCCCTAATCCCTGCTGTAGCATTATCTTGTAATCCACCTAAAGCTGTATCTACTCTAGCTTGACCAGGTGTTGTTAGATTACCTTGTGAATCCAACATGTTTTTAAAGAAGTCAAAACCTCTTGTTTGTAATTCATTTCTTGCAGCAAATCGTTTCGTTGGATCTGCGTTTTCGTAATTTGTATAAGCAGTACCAGCAATGGTATCCGCCATACTTATATTTTTTTGGGTCGCATCTTTTAACCAATCAGGTATTGAAGTTAACTGAGTTGATATTGGATTCTGACCTCCACCGCCCATGCACATATTAATATCTCCTTATAATTTAGTGGTGTAGATCCCGCCAGTTCTTTTAAATCCAGCGTTATCAAAAAATTTATCTTTAGCTTCAACATGTCTGCCATCTAAGACTGACATAATTAAAGGTTGTTTATGTTTATTAGAAAATTTTTTTAATTTTTTAATAAGTTGTTTGCCGACTCCAGTATTTTGCACCGAAGAGTCAACATAAAAAAAAGCATCGAACAATCCACCTTGATCTGAAAACCACATATTGTTCCAATAACATCCAATGGTTCCATTTAACTTACCGTTTTTATCTTGGCTTACCCAACACATTTTATTAGCAACATGTTGAGCTATATAATTAACTGCTCGTTCTTGATTGATTGGAGGATATTTTGTACTCGCTTCGGAGTGCATTTTTTCCAACATAATAAAGATATCAATCACATCTTTTTCGAGGGCTAGTCTAATCATTAAGCAGGTTGATAGTTGTAAATTCCTCCATCAACATTTCTGTTTAGAGGATCATTTACTAATTGTCTTAGTTCCTCTTCACTTAATTGTGGAAGAGGTTTATTAAATTTAGCAAGAGCTGCCGCCGCTAATGCTTCTTGTTCTTTGGCTGCGTCAATAGCACTTTGTGCTCCTGCTGTTGCTAGGCTACCTGATGCTTGACCTGCGGCACCTGTTAATGCTCCTGCACTCATATTACCTAAAGTTCCTGACGCAGATGTTGCACCTGCAGTAGCTGCATTTGTCATAGCTGCATTACTTGCTTGTCCTAGTGATCCTGTAGGTATATTAGAAAGAGTATTAGCTCCAGGAACTCCTGCTCCAAACATGTTTTGTCCTGCTTGTCCTACAGTCATATCACCGATAGCTGTTTTTGCCGCTATTTCTTTACCTAACATTCCTGTTGTTGCCGGGGCACTTCCGCCCATGAATGTAGATCCTGCCGCTTTGTTAGCTACACCTGTTCCTACTCCTGCAACCGCTGCTCCCATTAAACTTGATTTATGATCATTACCAACAAGTCTGTTTGCTGTGTAGTTAGTACCTGCGGCTATAAGAGGATTAGCCATCATTGTTGGTGCTAACATTGGTAAAAATATTGAAGCTGCCATAGGAATAGCAATTCTTAAAAATTTACTTTTTTTAACTTTGTCTCTAACTTTTTTTAATTTCTTTTTTATTTTCTTAAAGAAAAATTCTGGATTACCTGTTTGTGGATTAATTTTGTTTTGAGCCATACCAACAACAAACTCTAAAGGATCAGCATCTGCCGCTGCGAATGCATCTCTAACTGCTACCAAAACTTCTTCAGTTTGTATGTCAATTGGAATTACAATTTCACCAGGTGTTAAGTGAGCTAAAATTGTATCGCCACCTCTACCTGTTTGTTCTGCAAATTCTTGCATGTTTGCTGCCATTTGATCTGTAGGTGCTCCTTGCACATCTGATGGCTGTGGAACCATTGTTGGCCCCATGTTTTGTACTGGTGTTACCATTACTTTAATACTCCTCTATTTTTTAAATCTGCAATAAGTGTTGCCACTACATTTGCTAGTTCTGTTAATGTTGTTGTTGATACATCATATGTTCTTGTATCAGTTGAATTACTTGTGACATACGGTTCTTTATTTACTAAAGAAAGTTGTCTAACAATTTCTTCTACTTTTGATGAAACATCATTAGTATATCTTTCATCATATTCACTTGGCGCTGAGCCTAAAAATAATCCTCGCTTTGCCATTACCTTCTTCTTCCTGCAGGGGCAATATCAATTCTATTTTTACCCATACGAAAATGTCCACTTAATACATTACTTCTCATTTTAAATGACATTGTTCTTGCACTATTACGCATATCAACTTTTTCTGTTGTTGTAGAAATTGCGTAAGGGCCGATAGTTTCAGAAGTTGAATTTGGTTTATCTTTTAATTCTACTGTTAAATTTACATCTCCAACTTGATCTTCAAAATCAGGAACCCACCCAAATAAATCTGCAATCTGATCACCGTCTGCAATGTCTAATGGTGCTGTTGTAATAAATGAATCCATAGCAGATCCATCATCATCTGTTCCTAATTCATGTTGATAAATATATCTTGTTCCAACTTCATTGGATGCTAATGGATTGGGCCAAGTAGGTGAATCAATCCAAGCAGATCTATCCATAGTTCCTGTAGACCAACTTCGATCCTTCATATTGTAAATAACATAACGATCATTAGTTTGAGAAGAAGCACTTGGATAAAACCACCATACTTCATCAAATTTTGAATTATGAGCTGCAAATACTTTTGATCTTTGATCAAAGTTAAAATCATTAAATACATGTTTTTCAATTGCAGATGAATCTAATTTTTTAGAATATCCATCATACATAAAGAAGTTTTGTTTGGTCATCCAAAATGATAATCCGCCAACTTCCACAGAAGCTTTAGGTGCAATTAATCCGCAGTTAGTACCTACAATGTTAAAGTTAAATACAAGTGTATCTGCTGTAAATTGCATTAAAAATGCAGTTGTATCAGACCATAATAAGATGTTTCCACCTCTTAATCTTTTTGCACCTATCATAATAGTGCCACCTGATAATAAATTAGAACCTGCATCGTTACTTGTAGCAGGAGTCCATTGAGTAAAATCTTCTTGATCAGACCAAGCAACTTTCATTGGGTCACCATCTGCCCCAAAACAAATTAAATGTCTTTGCTCTGAAACCACAATACCTTGATTGTTATCTGGAGTATTAGCACTTACAATCTGTGATGTATCAGTTGACGAGTCATAATAATATGGTCTATCACCGCTTGGGCAAAAAACTAAATCTTCACCCCAGTTATCCATTGTCATAGTTCTTAAGGATAGTGTAATTCCTGTTCCACCAGTTCTTGGAGTACCATAAGTTCCTTGGTTCCATGTTCCTGTTCCGTAACCAAAAGATGCAAAAGATGACTCATTACCAACTTTCATATAATAACCATAACTTAAACTGCCACCCACACCAGTTGCACTTGCATCCGCATTAGTCGATGCAGTAACTGTATAATTGTTTGCGTCTACTACAGTAGAAACTTGGAAATCACCATTAAGGGTTATGTTGTTAACTGTTACATTGTAAAGTTTGATCCAATCATTTTCAGCAAGTCCATTAGTTACATGATTGATTCCTACTACATTAGAACCAATTGTTGTAGTTATAGCATTAGTTAAAGTTCCTGTTCCTTGATAACGATAAGGAGTGCGGTCATTTAAATAACCGTCTTTATAAACATAAAATCTTTCCGTAGTGCCTGCAGCTATAAGATCAACTTGATCATTAGTAGACCAAGCATGTAATGCTCTTGGAGCACCTGTTAAAGTTTGAGTAGTAAGTTTACTCCAACCTCCTATCTTTTGAGGTAGTCCACTTTTAAATCTTATTTTATCTCCATCAATATATCTACCTTCGGAAGAATAATCTGTTTCATCTTTTACAATTCCTGGTGCTATTTGTAATGGTTGTAATGTCATTTATACCCCCACATTAGGAAGTTTAACTGCTCTTATTGTTTCTGTCGTATCTTTATTATCTACTGATTTTGTAGCATCTCTCAGTAGTTGTTTCTTTGCAACAATATCAGAAGTATCCTCACCTGCCTCTTGTGCTCTCATATACAAAACATCTAGTTCTTTAAATTTTTCTCTTCGTTCTATTCTTAGCTCTTCTTTGTGAACTTCTTTTGCTTTTGTTATATCAATGTTAATTACCATGATCCGCTCCTACTCCATCTGTCATTTCAGATTCATCCATATCCCAAGCACTTCTAAAGTACCTATCTGTTGGAACATCTGTTGCTTCAATAATTTTATATTTTTTTCCAGAAGGTACATCCTTTGCTGCTATTTCTTCTAATGTTAAACCACATCCTTCAATAGGTTTAATAATAGAAATGCTTCCATCGTCTTCTTTAAAAACTATAAATTTTGTCATAAACTCTGCCATAATTAAACTCCAAATACTGACACAGTTACATTGTCTGTGTCTCTAAATGCTAAACTGTAGTCTGTAAATATTGCAACACGAACAGAACTAGTTGTTGGTGATGCACCATTACTATCCATCCAACCATTTATATCAACTGCGAAATATCCAGATTGTGATGAAGGTGTAACAATTACACCATAATTAGAATTAGGCATTGAGGTTGAAAAGTTAACTGTATATTTTCCAACATCATGATCTGTTATACTAGATACATTTTGACTACCATAAATACTGTTACTACTATTACTATTAAATCTAACCCATGCTCTTTGAGCATAATATCCAGGGCTACCAGATCCTGTAATAAGATTTCCTCCAATTCTGTCACTTGAAAGTGTTCCTGATGATATATTGGATGCATTTAAACTTGTTAAATTAGAACCATTTGCAGATGGTAAAGTTGCTGGGAATCTGGCATCTGGTACAGTTCCTGAATCTAAGTTACTTGCACTTAAACTGTTTGTAACATTAGAAGCAGCTTTACCGTTTAACTGTGTTTGTATCTCGCCTGTTAAATTATCTAAATATTGAAATTCTGTATTTGAAATATTTCCATTTGCAATTTTTGTAGCATCAATTGCTGCATCTGATTTAATATCAGCATCTACAATAACATTACTTGCAATAGCGGTTGTTATTGTAGGGTTTGTTGAAAAATCTGTAGAAACAGATCCAGTTGTATCTCCTGATATTGTTATTGTTTTTGCTGTGGCAAAATTGTCTGTTGAAACAGCAGAAACCATGTTAGTTCCATCTGAATAAACAATAGCTTTTTGAGTTTGATTTATAAGTACACCTGTTCCTGTACTAGTTGAAAAAGTTAATGTAAAAGATCCGCTTGTATTGTTAAAGACAATGTATGGTCTAGAACCATCATTAAAAGTTTTAACAGATATGTTCCCTGTTAATGCTCCTGTTAATTCAATAACTGCAAATCTGCTTTCAGAGTCAGTTAAGCTCACATCTGAGCTACCACTTACACTTTTAACTAGTCTTTGTGCTATTGCCTTATCAAGCTCATCAAAATTACTATTAAGAAGGTTACCCCAGTTATTTGCTTCAGAGCCAATATCAGGTTTTGTAAAATTTAAATTTGTTGTTGATGTAGTTGCCATAATATTCCTAAGTTTTAATAATGTAATTCACACAAATATAAGGAGGTAATGTTGAAGCCGAATTACCTGAAAAAGTTGGAGTAACACTTGAACCACTAAATGATCCTGATGCTCCATGGTTGTGTGCTCCGCCTCCACCGGTTTGACCTATACATGCACTTGGGTATGTATAAAAAGGGTTTGTTGGTATTGATGAGTTATTGTCACCAAATGCAATAGAGGCACCATAAGTAGGGTGAAAATAGTTTGCAGAAATACCACCACCAGTATGAGTGACTGAGTGATTGTGTGCAGGTATTTGTGATATAGTTAATGTGTGATTGTTAACTGTAACAGAAACACTTCCTGAAGGTGTAAAAGAAGAAACAGTTCCTGAAGGAGTTATAGAACTTACTCCTCCTTGGTTATTTAAACTGTATGTAGATCCTTTCCCTACTGGAAATCTATCTTGTAAATCCGGTAAATTAAAAGTTGTTGAACCATCACCAGAACCATAATTAGTTGAAATAGCTGTATATAAATCTGCATAAGTAGTTCTACTTACTGCCGAACCATCGCACAATAAATAGCCAGTAGGTGCTGCATTTCCTCCAAATTGACTAATAACTCCACTTGGAACAGGGTTTACAGCATAAGATGTTGTTATAGATGCAGCTCCTCCAGAAAAAGATCCTGACCCAGAAACAACTCCCGATACATTAATTGTTCCTGCATTTGCTTGAGTCCATACTGCTGTTCCCGCATTACCTGCAGTTGTTGCAATGTAAACAACTTTATTACTAGTATCTATAGCTACTTGACCAACAAATGATGCAGCTAAATTACCTTGAGGTGTACCTGCATGTTTTAAAGAAATGGCTGTGTCGATTGCGTCAAAATTTGTATTTAGTGTATTACCCCAAGCATTAGCTTGGTCACCCGCGGCGGGTTTTTCAAGTGTTAAATTCGTTGTAAAAGTTGATGCCATAAAAAATCCTTATCCTGTTGAAACAGTTAATAAAGTACCTTGTCTTTCAAAGTCACTTTCACGCATAGCTTGATCTATTTCAGCTACGCAAATTTGCATCCAATAAGCTTTTTCAGCATCGTCTTTAAGATACTCATTTGCAAAAGCACAAGTAGCAGCAAGTAACATTCTTGGATATCTTTTTGTTAAAAAGTTTTCAGCATTAGAAGATGTTAGCGCAGCAGGTTCATTAAAATAAATCATTTCATAAGTGTATGAAGCATTAGTTACAAGATCAAAAACAATATTACTTCCGTCTGTATAATATGCTGTAGGTGTGCCTGTAGTACGAGTATTCCCTGATGAATAACTGATACTTGCTTGTAGCACTTCAGGTAATTTTCTAGTTAAAACAGAATTATTATTACCTGTTAATTTTATTTGTTTTGCAGCTAAATAGTCTGTTGGCAAAGCAACACTCGATTGACCTGAAGCGATTGTGCCGCTAACTGTTGTTAACTGATCTCTAAGTCTAAGTCTTCTATATAAAAAAGCTTCGGCTTGACGAATTAAAATTGCAACAGGAACATTTTGGTTAACAAAATTACGAATACTACCTTCTGTAGCTTTGTCTGCTGTTAATTGATGGTAATTCATTTAAGTTCCTTTTTTTAAAATAGGATAGACCCAGCTACTAAGCTGGATCCATTCCGTCTGAGCCTGTGTCTTTTTGTTTACCCATTGCTGAATAACCAGATTTAAGAATTGACTCAGGTTTACCTGCTAGTGCTTTTTTATATCCATGTGGATTAGAAGGAACGGAAGTTCCCATTCTCATTGTATCACCACCGGTATCTTTTGATTTTGCTTTTGGTTTATTAGAATAACCAGTAGCATCTTTCATTCCATATTTTGGCATGTGTATTCTCCTTAATTAAAATTAATTTCGTTCAATAGAAAAGTGTGAACGAGTAACAAATCCTGTGTGATCCATTGCTCTGTTTCGAGCACCCTTTGGATCGTTTTCAAAATTTTCTGTACTGTCTTTGATGCAATAACCTTTATCTGGCTGTACATCTTCTACGCTGGCAACACCAGTCATCATATTTTTATCTAATTTCTTTTTTTTCATAACATTTTTCCTATAAAAAAAGAGGGAGTGCCGAAGCACTCCCTAGTTTATATTATGTAGCGGAATCCCACTTCACAATTCTTGCTTGAGCAGCAGCATCGTGAACTAGACCGAAGCCACCTAGATAGTACCAAGCGATACCTCTAGCACGACCGTAGTCAGTAGGAATTTTACCACGCATCTCTTCTGGTATTGCAATCGCTTCAGCAACAGTATCTGCGCCAAAGAAATAACAAGCATTAGATTTACCGTTAGTAAATTCTCCTGCTGGAGTTCCAAATCCACCTTTAGCAATATTAGTTTGCTCGATGAATCTTACACCTTCGTATCTTCCAATCTCACCATTCATGATCATTTGGAAACCTGCATCAGTATATTGATGTATAGATTCCAGGTCATTCTTCATGTTTCTGAAAGTTGAAGGGTGTGCAATTGCATAATAGTCATCATTGATATATGCAGGAATATCTCTTTCCTTCATAATATCTACAATTGCTTTAACATGATCTTTACCCATGGCAACATCATTAGTAACTGAAGTAGTTCCGTCAGTATCTAAAGTTACAGCAGTAGTTGATGTACCACTATTTGGAACAACAGCTAAAGGTGTAGCTTTGAATTGAGCATGAGCTGCAATATCAAAAGTTTTTTTAGCATCGTTCTTTAGAACTTTGTTGATTACTTCTGTTACAGAATGTTTAGATAGATCGTCTAACTTTGAAGTATAAGGTACTGAATTACCATACTCCGTAATTGTTAGTTGATTTTGCTCTATGGAAAAAGTTGTTTCCGGGATTGCGCTGTTTTCAGTTAAAGCTGCACCTTGAGTACCTACATCGCTGTAAATATTCCAGTTGAACTTGTCACCTTTAGATAGACCTTTGTTGGTCGCATCTTTAGCATCGCAAAACTGTCTGAACTTCACCATAGGCTGGACAGCCATTCTTAGCACATCAGACAGTTCGTCTGAGTACATAAAGCCACCCGCTGAGTTAGTGCCCCATAATTGTGACATAATTTTCTCCTATGATTTTAAGTTTAATTAAAAGTAAATTGACCTCGTTTTTTTCTCATCATATCTACAATTTGAGATTTAGTAGGTGGAGGAGGTGTATCCTCGCCTATATCTGCTTTTGAGCTTGTTGATGGTTTAACGACATCAGCGCTTCGCCTTTTAGCTTCAACTTTTTTTGTTGATGCTTTAGGTTTAGCTTTTGGTTTACCACTATCAACTTCGGACAGTCGTGATTTTGACCAGTCTTGAACCGTCTTACATGCTGTTCTAAATAGTTCAGCATCAGATCTAGAAGTGCCACTTTGGGCATCTTCTGCTCTCATTTCGTGAACATATTGAGCTGCAAGATAGGTTGTATTGCGGTCAGCAAAAACATCTGGGAACTCTTGCCCCAAATCTTTTAATAGGTTATCGAAAGCAACTTTAGATTGAACTTGCTGTGTAGCTTGTTCGGCTGCTTGTCGTGCAATTGCCATCTCATCAATTTGAGGTTGAGGAGTTGGTTGATTGCGTGTTAATATTTTCTTCAAAGCATTCTTAGCTGCGTCACCTTCACCGAATTGAATATCATGAACTAATTTATTTAGTTCTTCTTCATCAATATTAGGTTTTGGTTCTTCAACTTCTTTTTTAGACTCAGCTTCTTCTTGCCTTAACTGAGCCAATGCTTCTGCTTGAGCTTTCATGGTTGCAGCTTCTTGAAACTTTTGTGTAGCGCTTTCACCCATTTGGGCCATACGAATTAGTTCTTCTTTACCAACTAACTTTTCTTGACCGTTTACTTTAATAGTAAACTTTTCTTCTTCTATAGGTTTTGCTTCTTCAACAGTTTCATCAGTTGTTTCTTCAACTGGCTCCTCTGCAACTTCTTCTTGTTCGGAATCACTTGCTTCTTGAACAGGCTCGTCTTCAACAGTTTCGCTATCGGATTCTGCTTTAACTTCTTCATTAGGTTGTTCTTCCTCAAACTGTTCAGGAACTTCTTCTTTTAATTGCTCTTTACGAGCTTTGATAATGCTGTCTAATGTATTACTACGAGGATTATTTCTTGATCTTTCTAAATCTCTCTGTTCTGTACGACTAACATCTTCTTGTGATTCGTCTGTTACTTCTTGGTGCGCTTGTTCTTTTTTAGGCGCAGTTTCTTGTGGGGCATTCTCAACAACTTCAGGTTGAGAGATGCCCTCTTGGGTGATCTCTTCAGACATATATGTCTCCTTATTATTTATTTAAATCTTCTTCGTGGATAATCTTTTCTGCAAGAATACCTCGTTCGATTTGTTGTTTTAAGTATTCCGTAAGCATAAAATAAATTTTTGCATCATTTTGCAGCTTACGCATTTCCTCAACCTTACTAGGGGTTGTTGAAATAAGTTTTCTAATTGCTTCGCAAGAATCTTTTTTGGCTTGTTTAAGGACAGCAGTTAAACTTGTGTTATCTGCAAGTTCCTTTTCAATGTCCATTGCCTTACGAGCAATTTCAAATAAAGGGTCTTGTCCGAACTGTGCGAACATTTCATCTTCATTAAAATCTAAATTTGTTGTCATGAGGGCGCTCCTTTTGTTATCTTTTTTTACCTTGACCTCGGTATCTTTTAAAATTTAATCTTTTGCTTTTATTTTTTGGTCTTGATCTAACACTTTGACCTATTGAAGTTCTTTTCTTGGGGCCAGGTTCGTGCTCTTGATGGTGTTTAGATTTTTTTGCCATTGTATAAAATATTCTGCATCGATTATAATTAAGGGTTTTGATTTATTTCTTTTAACAACAAGCATAGGTTCAAATTGTTTACAATTTGATTTTGCTTGTTCATATGATTTCCATATATTTACTTTCTCAGTATTTTTACATTCAACCGAATATGGAAAAAAAGATCGTGCTAAAGGAGAAAGCATAATATCTTCTCCACTTGCACCCATTGAACGACTTTCAACATCTCCTTCTTCTAAGTTAAAAGTATTCATTAAAAGATCACGAACCCATTGTTGTAGTCTGCGACCTTTAGCTTTAGCGCTTTGAGTTTTCACTATTTAGTTTTTTTCTTCTTCTTTTTTTTCTTAATAATTTTATCTTGTAAAAATTTAGGAAGAGTTTTTTGTGCTTTTGTAAGTGCCATAGTATCTCCTATTTATTTTTCTTTTTAGGTTTCTTAGCAGTTTTAGCTGCTGCTTTTAAAGCTTTATCAGTAACGGTTCCTTTACCAGGTCTGCTACGACCTTCTTTTTTAGCTTTATTCATATTGTAGTACAAACCTTTTTTAACAGTTCTACCATCTTTTGTCTTGTGATAACCTTTTCGCATTTATGTTCTCCTTACCATTTTACTTTGTTAGCCCAATAGGCAGCAGACATCTTGCCTTTGGATATGTTTTTTGCATGACGAGCTTTAAATGATTTAGCTCTTTTTGTCATAGTTTTATCTCCAGTTTTTCCTTGTTGACCGAAGCGGATTGTTTTTACTTTATCACCTTCTTTGGCAACTACAACATGAGATTTAGTTTTATGTTTAGGAGTTCGTTTAGGTTTATTATAACCACTAACACCTGCACTTTTTAATCTTGAATCAGACATTATTTTCCTACAGTCTTTTGGGCTTTTTTATGAGCTGCGGTAAATGATTTACCTGCTCTCATTTCTTTTTTCATCATAGCCATATGTTTTTTAGAATGATGAACAGAATGTTTTTTAAGAGTTGACTCTTGTTTTTTTGTAAGTTTTTTCATTAACTTAATATTGCTACAATAATAACTAAAGCAATAACACCAAGAATAATTTTTTTCTTTATATCCATTGCCATAAATTTTTCTTTTAGTTCATTTAATTTTTCCATTATGCTCTCCTATTTTGGTTATTAATTAAAGTCATTTTAACTTGTTGGTCAGCTTGTTTCAATTTAATTTGGCTATCCAACATTTTCTCTGCTTCTCTTAAAGTTAACTCAGCTTTCTTACGATTATCATCGCCTCGTTGTTTCATTTGCTCCAATACAAGATCTCCTTGGTTTTCAATTTCTTGCTCTCTAATATTTGAATCAGCTTGTATTTGAGCAATTTGAATTTTAGCTTGAAGTTCTGCATTTTTATCATCCAATGCTTTTTGCATTTGTTGCATTTGTTGTTGCATGTTTTGTATATTTGGATCTTCTTCACCAAAATTAAAGAACCGCATTCCGTCTTTGTAACCAAGTTTACCAAAAATTTCTGTTATAATTTCTTTTACATTTAATGATTGTGCTACTAGTGGGCCAAGTAATTGTGAAACCGCTTGTGCTCCCATAGTAAATTTTTGTAATTGTTCCATTGGATTGGTTGAGCCAATCCCAACATTTACATTTAAAGATAGTTTTTGTTTTATGATTTCATCTGTTACTTCGTTAGTTCCAAATGTTTGATATAAATCAATATCAGATGCAGCTAGTGTCATTACTACTGTATCTGTTTCATAAGCTTGTTCTAGTTGAACTAATTGTCTCATAGTTGGTTCAACCCAAGTTTCAGAAAAAATTCTTAAATCGTATTCGCCAATAGCTGATGCAGCTCCACTAATAAGTTGCATACCACCAACAGTTTCGTTTAATGATTTATTAGATTGAACTGAACTTGTAGAAAAGTTTCCTGCAATTTCATCAAAATCTAAATTCAAACGATCTTGTTCAATGTAACTAGATTGCGTTACATCTGGTGGTCTGTTAACAATAACATCGTTTGCAGGGTCTTCCATAAGTACAACACCACCGGGTGTACTGCGAACCAATGCGTTGAGATCAATATTCCGCCCTTGACGAGCAAACATTCTTCCGTTTAATGCGAGTTTAATATTGTCAAGGCGCTGATTCGCAATGTCATTTGTTTCCTTCTGTATTTCAGAAGTTAACGAAACTTTTGACTGAGGGTATATTTTGTGTGCTTCAAGAACTGTATAACCCATAGTGAATGGTCTAGCACCATGTAAGTAAACTTCTTCTAGTGGTCTTGGTTTAGTTAATAATTTTTTTGTAGCTAAACTATAAAAATGATAATCTATACCGTCTTGTTTAATAAAGTTTTCATGCACCCAAATAATTTCAAATTCATCTACAGTTTTTGTTGAAGTATCTTTAGAGTCTTCTCTGTATTCTTCTCTAGCTTGTCGTGTTGAGTCATGATCCATATAACCGTCAGCAGCGGTTTGTATTTCAGCATCAGAATATTTTTTCCATTTACCCATACCTGTTTTTGGGTCAACTTCATTCATCTTTGTTTTGATGTCGTGTAGATACATTGGGATACAATAAATAACATATGGAGATGAATTAATAGGATCCATCCAATCTGCACCAGGATCAACTCTTAAGTTTTCAGGTGCAATCAATTCAATAACAGGCTTATCAGTAATAACTTCTATTTCTTCTTCTTCTTTACCTTTTAAATCACCATTATTATCTAGTTGAGGATTTCCTAATTCATCAAGTTCAGGAATAAAATTTGTTCCAATTTTTTTCTCTGAATATTCCCAATAGTTTTTTGACGCACAAACACCAGTGACTTGAGCATCTTGAAAAGCACCACATACAGTTAAGAACCAAGGTATAGTTTTTTCTAAACGGTAGTTAACTAGTTTATTCATAACTTTTGCACTAGCAACTTGAACAGGATCACGATCGTCTTCAGGTCTTATGTTAACCATATCTTTTGTTGAAAAAAAAGCAGCAGCACATGCAGCTTCATTTTTACGAACACTTGCTCTTGTTTTTGGTCTAAAAACTTTACTACGGTTTTTATAATTGTCTGATGAATATTTTGAACCTTTAGGATGCTCTGAATTGAAAGCTCTAATATTTTGCTCCCAATCATTTCTTAAATTAGCATCTATAAAGTCAGTCGACTTTTCATAAGACAATCGTGCTATTTCTAGAAACTTTGAATCTTTATCTGTTCGTGATGTTTCTTCTGAATATTCTTCTTCCATAATTTATCCTTTAATAGATTTGATGGTGATATGGCCCTGCACCTCGTTTAATATTATATCTTTCTAAAAACTCTCCGCCTGCATTTACAATTAATTTTAAACCAGGATCTGTTTTTAGTTTGTCAATCAAAACAACAAAACCGTATTTGTCGCTTAATGCAAAATTTCTAATAGTTACTGTTCCATTTTGTACTGAAGCTGTTACCCCCCACGCATGACCAGGGTAATGATCATTTAATTTTTCAGCTACTTTTTTAGATAGCTCTATGTCTTGCAAAGGAATAGGTTTATTACCGTCTTTGTCCTTTGCCTCATCATGGTATTGTAAAGGCTTTATAAGTTCAACCATTAGTCGTAATCTCTGTTTCTAAATTCTCTACCACCAGAAAATTCATAAACAACTGGAGTGTTATAATCGATATCGTAAAAATCAGGATCAGCATCAAGCACGACCTGTATCCAACTAACTTGCTTACCCATTAGTAACCGTATCCTTTCGTAGGTTTTTTATTTTTTTTCTTTTTTTTGTTTTTCTTAGGTGTAGTTTTTTTACCTTTATGATACATATTTGCCTCCTTGACAATTATTAAATGTTTGTAATCTATTGGTTTTTTTATCAAATCAGTTTAATAAAACCTTATGTTTGAAAAAGTTTTATTATATTTATTTTTAAGTTACTCTTTTATTTTTATCGCCAATATTATTTATCTTTAATTTCGACAAAAATAGTCCTGTTGTAAGTTCTTCCTGCGCTAGTAGTTATCTCACATTTTACTTTGTAAGTAGTACCATTTGTTCCCCCACTAACGAAGACTGTACAAACACCTGCTGAAGTAAAACTTTCACTAACTTTAGTTAGCCCTGAATCAGGAGTAAATGTGCTTGTTGATACAGTCTCGTTAGTTTCTAACAAGGGAGTGAAGTCTACTTGGTAATCTAAGACTTCATCTGGATCTTTTACAAAGTATGCCATATTATGCTACCGTAAATACACCAGAGTTATTTATAACAACTGTAAATGTACCTGAAGTTGATGATACAGAACCACCACTTGTATTTAAATCTACATAACATATCAAGCCATCACTTGCGTGTGTATCTGAGTAAATTACTGCATACTTAGCGGTAATTGTTACATTAGAACCGTAGGTGATATCGTTACAATCAAAAGTAACTGTACCACTAGTTTCGGTTACTGCTGCCCCACCAATTGTTGCCTCTGAATAATCAGAATCTGCACATTCGTTTGTTAAATCTGAAACTGTTGAATGTGTTACTGCTGGTGTATAACTTGAAGTTAATAGTTTTGCTTTTAGTGTATCGCCATTTAAATCGATATCACCGTTAATGATTCTTTCTTTGCCATCATTGTAAATGACCCATGAGCCTGCTGCCATAGTATTCTCCTTATAAAATTAATTAAGCAACCTTTTGAACATCATTTCCATTGATGTCAACATTTGTTGCGGTTTGTGTTCTTGATAAATCAAATTGATCTACTTGAGTAGTTTCTAAATCTTGACCTGCAGATTGTTGTTTTGCTGCAACCAATCTTCTAGCCTCTCTTTGGATACCGACTGATCTTCCTACAGGATTTAATGTTCCTGCTAAAATAATTGGCTGGAAACCTGCAAAAGCAGATATTGTTGTAAAGCCAACATGTATTTTTTGATCAGTTGTTGGTAATGCTTGTTGACCACTAATTGTAAGTGTTTCGTGAGGGTCACGATCTATTCCAGCTTGAGCATTTTGACCAATAATTAACGATACTTGATATTGTGCATCAAATAACGATGTAAAGCCAACATTTGGTTTTGCATCTGTTGTTAAAGATGCTTGTTTAGTTGATATTGTAATTGATCCAACATTAGGGTGTAATATTTGATCAGCATTAACGACAACATCATTACCTGTAGTGCTTATAGAACCGACTCCGCTAGTAATAGAATTACCAATAACTAAATCTTGTGCAGGTAAAGTAATTGACAATGATCCAACTGCGGTTGTTGGTTTAGCATCTGTTATTACTGATGCTTGGAAACTTGTTGAACTGGTAGTGCCTAAGTTTGTTTGTGGCTTAGCATCAGTTGTAATACTTGCTGCTTGTTCTGTAATTGTTATCGATCCAACACCAGGTTCTAAAAGAGGTGACGAAGTTGAATGAGTAATAAACGAAGCAAATGTTAACGAGCCAGTACCTGCCTCGACAACTATAGGTGTTCCTAAAACAATGTTTGGAGCAAAACCAGTAATACTTAAAGAAGCTTGACCAACAGTTCCTCCTTGACCTATTTCAAGTGTAACAGCAAAACCTGTTGTGCTTGTAGCGGTAGGAGCACCTGTTGTGATAATCATATCAGACTTCCAACTAGCCTGAAGTGTAGTTATCGTTAGTGTGTCATTACCTACGATTAAATTTCCAATACCCCATGGGCCACCACCCCATGAGCCATAACCCCAACCTTGCATTATCCGTACCCGTATTTCTTAATAAGTTTATCAAGGGCTTTTACTTTTTCTGTTGAAGGTCTAATCTTTCTTAATAAGTTAGCTTCTTTTTTTCTGCGTGTGTCGTACTTGTCACCAAAATTATCTAAATTTTCAATAGCTCCATTCCAATCACCAGTAGTAATTTGATTCCAAAAGTTTGGAGTTTTAGACTCTAAATCACCGTATTGAAATGCAACTGAAGCAATAACTGTTTGAGCTTCTTTAGGAATATCGTAAAAAGATGAACCTGTTTCATCCATCCAAGATTTATTTAAGTTTTCTAATGCTTCGTTTTTTGCAAATTTATTAATAACTGAAACTTCATCATTAGATAAATTTAAATCTGTATAATTTAATTTTAATGCGTCTTCACCTTTTACACCTAAATATGGTTGTAACTTTTGAATTAATTCAATAGGTAAACCTGATAAATCTGCATTTCTTCTTTGACCTAAATCAAAACCACTTGCAATTGTAACACCAGATTGACCTAAGACTTTACCATCTTGTGTAGGAACATATCCTTGGTTTTTAGTTCCTTCTAAGTTTTGTATAAAACTAAAATCTCCTAAAAATCTATCTGATGCTGTAGGCTTTTTCATTGGCATTGGTACAACATTGTCGCCTTGAATAGTAGCAGCATTAGGCACAACTTGACCTTGCCCATCTTCTCCAGCTACCACAACTTCTGGCCCTTGCTCTCCAACTAAATATGCTTTACCTTTTTCAAATATTCCACCAAGAAATCTTGGCTCAATATCTTCTACATTTATAGTTTGAACTGGGGCTACTGTATTAGTAATTGTAGGCAAGTCACCTTCAACTTGACCGCCAAAAGTTTGAGCTTCTGCATCATTAGGGCCAAGCAATCCATCAGGATCACTAAAGAATGAATCTGACCAATGTGGAGTTTGTCTACCAAACATTGTGCCACCTGTACCTTGTAGTGCATTATTAATTAAAGTTCCTGGAGTTCCTAAAGTATTAGCATAAACATTGTATGCTCCAACACCTATATCAGCCAATGTTCCACCTAAAGCTTTACCCATATAATTTAATTGTTGCCCTACGGTATAATTATCCCAATTAGGGTCTTGTGGTGATCCCGGCCCTCCATGTAAAAATCCACCCGAGGCTGCGTAATCTGCTTGTCTTTGTTGTAAGGCTCTATCGTTTTCAGCTTTTATTTTAGATCCTGCATCATAAGCAGCATTAGCTGCTGCATTAGCTTTGGCATCATCCCCCATCACAAAGCCTTGTCCTTGAAACTTAGCTGCTGTTTTAGGTGACATTTTACCAAATGTTTCTGCACTAAAAGCTGTTTTTTTATTTTTAGCTTGTTCCTTTAAACTTTGTTTATCATTGTCTCCTGAGTTTGATCCGCCTCCGCACATATAATTACACTCCTTAACTGTCGAAAAATGCGTCTGGTTCAAGATACGCAGTTTTATAAAATTTTGGTGGGCTAATATCCATGTCGTAAATCCTACTAACACAATCAATAAGATCATCGTGTACACCGTACGGGAAATAAATACATTCCTCGATAAAATCCCTTGTAAGATCATAAACTTTTTTTTCTTCATTTACTCTTTTTATAGGTTCAGCGAGTTCAAAAGTTTTATCTTTATTTTTTTTCTTTATGTCTTCATTGCGTTGGTTATCAATTGATGTGTAATGCACCGTTCCGTTTTTAGTTTTCCATAAAGATTTTTTGTATGCTTCATGCCATACAGTAATAGGTAAAAAAAATCTGCCATCTAACATGTCAGGTATAAGTCTTTCAACTCGATCTTGTTTCGATCCTCCTCCTGATCGGGGCCATGCCAATTCTTTAATATCAAAAAAATTGTTATCCATTTTCATCATCTGTTCAAAATGTTCGATATCGGATTGCATTCCGTATCGTTCATAACCACAATGAACTGACACAACACCAGGTGTTCGTTTCCACCTTGCTCTTAAATTTTTAAAGTTTGTCCATCGTTCAGACAAATTCATACGATGACGATAGCCATCTAATAAATATTTGTTTTGTTGAGCATCAACTCCAATAACTGCAAAAGCTGTGTTATCAGATCTGTTGCCTGTGCCTTTACTAGGGTCGCACATAATATAAACATTTAATGTTGTTGGTCTAATCTCATAAGTTCTTAACCAATCAATATCAAACATTGACTCGTTTCCTGCCGCAGGGTTTTGCAACATTTGAGCCGATACTGTTGTCGGTTGTGTTTTCTTTTTTCTTTCCCACTCTTCAGCAGATAAAAAAACAGGTGTACCTTCTAGTTTACCATTTTTTGTAGCAGGATAAATGCGTTCTTTAAACACCCCTCGTTCTAACATAAAATGATATGTATCCGCTAAATGATAGCGAGTACCAATAGTCCATACTCTAGACTTGTCACCAATACCCAAGTTGTCAGATAGCTCCCATGCTTCAGTTGTTTTCTTAACCATGTCAGGTGTAGTTACACTTTCTCGTGTTACTACATCATCATAAATTCTTAGTTGAAAGTGACGACCTGTAGGTTGTCCGTCAACTAAGCCCCATGCTTCAACTGTTGCTTCTTTAGGATTAGAATCTCTTCTAACAACAATACCGTCATCTTCTGACCATTTAGGTGCTTCTCGTTTTTCGTTATTCCAACAAACATCTGGATATAATTGTTTTAACTTTTCACTACCCTCAAGCTCTCTTTTAATCTGTCTTAAAAAAGATTTTGCAATTGGTCTTGTATGTGAAAATATTCCAATTGTTATTTCAGGGTTTACCAAAACTGCTTGGATTGCACCTGCGTAAGTAATAATTGTACTCTTATAATGTCCTCTTGCCCACAAATCTAAATGATTATCTGGGTTCTTCTCAACTTCTCTGCATCTTGCAAACAACCAAGGATGCAGCATATCTCTTCTACCAAGTGTAAAAGCAAGAAGAAAAAATCTATCAACTAAGCCGAGAGCTGCCCATACTTGAGGCTCAACTTTCTTTTCTTTAAGTGTATTATAAATTGATAAAGTTTCCTCAAGGGATGAGTCATTTAACTTGTCTACTAATTTATAAAAATTTTCTTGTGCTGCTTTTGTAGTAAGATATCTTTTGATGGCACTTTTTTGTTGTTCATTCATACTATGATTTTACTCAAAGCTTTGATTATATCTCTCCTTTATATCTTTGATGATGATTAATATAACTTTTTGATATTATCCAAAGTTCTGGTTTTTCGTAAACTCCGATCTCTTTCAAAACTTGTTCTGTTGGCTTTGTAAATTTTTCTTTCCAGTCAACTGACATAAACCACTTTGTATGTTTGCTTAATCTGTTTGCTTCTCGCACCAGGTTTATCCAATACTTGCTTTTGATAAAACCTTTTTTCTTAAATAATTGTTGCACCGCATAGTATATAATTATTGCAATGATTGTTGGTCTAAACTCATGCCTTAACGAAAAAGCAAACATCAGACCTTCACCAACTAAACTTGTGTCATAACCTGTTACAAAATGTTGAAGGTCGTGTACTACAGACCAATCTTGTTTATATCTTTTAATTTTTTCAGTATCTTTTTTATTTTTGTATAAATTATATAAATTAACAATGCTGCTGTTGTCATAGTTCATGTACTTATAAAAATCTTTTCCAAAAGTACCGTTAGGTAATTTTTTTAAATCATCATTTATTAAATTATACAAGCTGTACTTTGGTTTGTATCTATTTACAAAACGACTCTCAAAGTCGAACATCTCAAATCTTTTTAATAATTTATGTGCGTTTATCATTTTTTAAGTTTTAAAAAAACTAATTCATCTTGACCTATAAAAAGTAAAAGACCATCATCCAAATCATCCATCATTTGTTGATGTACATTTTCTCCAGAGTATGCTGTTACAACCACAGAGCAATAGTTAAACATAAGAAATATAGATAATAATATTATCGATAATATTGTAGTACTTTGCAAGGTATAGTTCCTGTATTTTTAGCGCTGACACTTGAGCTTGTTAATTTTTTTTGTGTATATTTATCAAAAGCAGAACCGTTTATTTCAACTGGCTGACTAAATAAAACATAACAAATTGAGCTAGTAGGTTTATCAATAGTTATAGTTTCTCCTATCGGTATATCTCTTTGCCTAATAGTGTAGTCTGTATCAGCATTGCTTTTAATAATACATAAAAGTTTTGTATTATTTTCTTCTGCAACCATTTTAATAGTTGAAGTATCTAAAAAATATTTAAAAGGGAACTCTCCCCAAGCATTGTTTTCACCTAAATATGTGCACTCAGCCTTGGCTGTTTTGTTAGCAAAGTCAGCAGTCCAAGTCCAAGTTTCTGATTGGTCTTCTAAATATTTTTGATAAACATTTAGATCATCTTCCGTTATACCGTCATCGTCTGTCCACTCAAAAGTTATGGACACTTTGCCTTCATACAAAACATAGTTCATGCTGTTTTGTTTAATATTGTTTGTATCGTTATATTTTGGTTGAGGTTTTCTAGAATCAATTACTGTTTTTGTTGTTGACGATATCTCATTGTCTTTTTGCATAATGCTGTCGTCAGACCAACATATCTGTAATTGATTATCCAATAATACAGGGGCTTTAAATTTGTATGTAAAAACTACACTCATATTTCTTGACTATCTTCTGATTCTACATCTTGGAGTATTTTCCAACTTGGGTCTGACCCCAAATTATCACCAGGATTGTTTTTTATTTCTTTGGTAACATGATCAACATAATATAATCTATAATCATATCCTAATTCTTCTAACCATTCTCTTTCACATTTTTCTTTAAAATTAAAATGTAAGTTATTCCAATTTTCATGGTTTTCTCGTAAACAAAAATTTTTAGTAGTTCCCTCAAAACTTTTTGGAACATACTCAGTAATCATAAGATTAGCAGTTAATAATTCTCCATCTTTTTCGTATGGTACATTTTCTTCTTGTATACTTTTTATTTCATCATATTCGAGTTTCATGATTGACTCTTTTAATAAACGGTAGCACTAAAAGCACCAGTGTTTGGTTTTGTTGTATTATTAGCAACAGCCGAAGTTATATATGAAATACTACCTTGTACTGAAAATGTTGGAGTGCTTACATTGCCAAGAATGTCTGTAGTTGTAGTCATATTATTACTTACACCAGATACAGTTATTCCTGTACGACCTGTAACTTGTGACCAAGTTTGACCAGTATAATTACCTACTAAAGAAAAAGTTACCGAACGACCATTTGGTTGTAAAGTGTCTGTTTGAAAAAAAAATTGATCTATTGTTAAAGTAGTAGTACCCGCTGGATTAGTAAATGTGTTATCACTAAATGAACCATAAGGTGTAGGAGTGTTTTGAAAAAGCACTGGTGAATTTGATCTAGAAGCACCATGTCTAACAACACCATATTTATTTAAAGAAGGTCCGGTGGTGGCTATTACACCAGAAAAGCTGTTATCAATTGGCGATTGTGCACTTTTACCATAAAACTGACTCATAGAAATCTGTCCTGACGATGGTATGCCTGAAGTATTACCGTGCGATGGAACCAAGGATCCGCCGCGATAATACTCGGATAATGATATAGGATTTGAGCCGCCGAACTCCGATTGAATTTGTGACATAGAAATTGCGCCAGACGATTGTAGAGTCATAAAAATTTTTTACCTTTTCTTTAGTTCTTCAATTTCCTTTTTTAATTCTTTAATACTTTCAATTAACAAAGGAACAATTTTATCATAGTAAACTGTTTTGTAATTTGTATCTAATTCATGAATTTTTACAATTGGTGCTTCTGTTACAACTTCAGGAATTACCGCTTCAACTTCTTGAGCATTAACACCAATCTCAACACCGTCTTTAAATACTTCAGCATCAATACCTTTAGCAACATCATTCCACTCATAATAATAGCCATTTAACTTATCAACTTTGTCTAAAGCATTTTCTATTTTGCCTTTAAAGTTTTTTAATCTTTCATCTGAACTATAAGCTGTAATGTTACCGGAAGCGCTGAAGGATCCAGAGTATGAGCCAGACATTGTAATAGTACCGTTACCAGTATTCAAACCAATACCATTTCCCGCTGATACAGTTGTTGCACCACCACTTGTAACTTGAGTAAGTGTTCCTGTATTTGTTGTGTACCCACTATCATTTGTAAGCTGAGAGATGTTTCCCGATATTGCACCAGATAGAGTTGTAGCTGATAATGTTCCTGTTACTGTACAGCCTGTAGCTGTAGTTTCAAATTTAACCGAGTCATCGTGTCTTAACTTAACAGCACCATCGCCTATAAACTCTGCCATTGTATCAAGAGCATTTTCTTTTACAATTTGTAGTTTGTTAGTTTGAATTAATAAATCTCCTGTTCCAGAACTATCCTTAATATAACTATCATTTCCATCGTGATAAATTTCTAAATCGTTTCCTGTTCCAAATCTTGCTTTGACATCATCGTTGAAGTCAACTCCGTTAGCACCACCAACACCAGCAGGTACTGATGCCCAGGCTACACCTGAAGCTGCACTACTGTCAGCTTTTAGATAATGTCCGTCAGTTCCAACAGATAATATTGTTGGGTCTCCTGTTCCATCTCCTACG
>CEQY01201279.1_pt1 | contig 25023 bp, 29 predicted proteins | sample 361391 | NCBI WGS metagenome assembly CEQY01 (sample SAMEA2621075, study PRJEB7988) | marine metagenome | isolation source: saline water (ENVO:00002010), including | reverse complement strand
GTCGGATTATTTTTTCATACTCTCACGATATTTAAATTTTGCTGAATCAGAAAGTGAAACTATTTGGGAGAAGGGGCATTAAGCTATCCCCAAAATATTCTCTCCAATACTTCCTTTAGAGTTGGTGCGGTTTATACTAAAAAAGACGGCAGCAATAATAAAAGAGCCAAATAACCACGTCGACATTTTTGGATGCAGTATAAATTGAATAGTGGTGAGTTTAGCCGACGCTATTTCATTATATACTTCAGGTGTTATCAAGGTTGAGGAGTAAAAGCCTGCAACAAAGACTATGAGGGTTAAACTCAAATCAATGAGTAAAGCAATAAACTCTATAGATTGACTCTTTATTTTTTTTTGAGAGCCCTTATTTCGGCTAGCACGTTGTTCGGCATAGGCTTTTTTTCTAGCTTCAATATATTTTTGTTGGATATCACTCTTTAGGCTTCCTGTCTTGATGGACTTTGAGGATTTGTTTTTGCTTCTCTTGTCGAGCTCTATCGTATAGCCACCTTGATTTCTGGCTCCTTTACCACTATAAGTGAGATAGGCTTTACTCTCTTCACTCAAACGTTCTTGCAAAATATACATGACGGAATCACCAATCTTGAGTTTATCGTCAAGGAAAAGTCTTTGTTTAAGCACCCTTAAGCCATTAAGGTAAATTCCATTTTTCGAGCCGGCGTCTTCAATATAAATACAATTATTTATGAAGGAGACTTTACAATGTTTTTGTGAAGCCATCTCATCTGATAAAATGACCTGACAGTGTTCTTGCGAACGACCTATCACAACGTACTCACCTTCAGTCAATTTAAACTTCTTTGTTTTACCAATAGGTTGAGCGATTACAAAATAAACTTCCAAATTATAGTCTCCAGTAATCACCATGATATTCAAAATCACAATGCGCTTTTACTTTTTGGAGATAGCGATGAATTGGTTCTGGATATTGAAACTCAGGCACGATGTACATCCCCCACATATGTGCTGCAATGAGAATATCATTGAGCTCTAGTGCATGATGATTAAAATCTTTTTGAAAAAGATCTTTATTTTCTTCAAGTGTATGCATAAGCGCAGTTTCAAATTTTTCTCTATTGTGGACAAGCTCTTTAAAAGGCCCTCGCTTTACTTCTTTTTTCTTTTGAAAATATTGTCTTGAATTTTGATCAAACTCAGGAGTCCATATAAAGTACGGCATGGCCAAGGAATGAATATTGCTTCCCATCTCATTGAGAAGGGGTTCGATTTCATCATACTTTGCTATTGATTCTTTGGTTTTTAATTTATTCTCTTTATCAATCAGACTGATAATCTCGAGGCTTTCATTTAAAACCTTTCCCTCCATTTCCATAATCGGAAGCATTTTTTTACCGGCCAGTTCAAGGGGAGTCTTTTCATCATCATAGGGGAGAACGATCGATTCATAACTGAGCTTAAGATAGCTCAAAACCATTCTGACTCGAATGCAGAAGGGGCAATGCACATAATGATATAATTTCATATAAACTCCTGTATTTATTATATTTAGAAATTGTATAAATCAAAATGAAATAGCTAAGTATTTGATTATTCGTATAATGTTTTGACCAAATCCATGGTTTCTATTATATAATAAGGCTTAGGAGCAATAATTATGGGCCAAGAAATCGTCAATATTACTGAAAATGCAAAATCTCAAATCCAAAAGATTTTTTCTCAACAAAATCCTGGAGCGCAGACAGGTTTGCGTCTGGCAGTTATTGGCGGCGGTTGTTCCGGGCTTCAATATAAAATTGAGTTCTCTGAATCAAAAGAGAAAGATAATATTATTGAGATGGGTGAATTAAAAATTCTTATTGATCCAAAATCGTCGATTTATCTTAAAGACGTTATCCTCGATTTTCAAGACGGTCTCAATGGTAAAGGATTTGTTTTTCAAAACCCGAATGCAACAAATACCTGTGGTTGTGGAGAGTCATTCTCTGTTTAATTAATGTCAGTAAAATTTGAAAATCTTCTTTTCGATAAAAATCAATTTCTTTTGACCAAAAAGGCTATTAAGCTCTCTGGCAGTGATGTTACATCATTTTTAAATAATCAATGCACCAATGAACTCTCTGGACTTGCTGAGAATAGTTTCCATTTTAATACTCTTCTCGATATTTCTGGAAGACTTGTGAGTGCTTTTGTCTTATTAAAAAAATCTGCTGAACTTTATTATATTCTGCTGGATGATAAAAATATTGAAACCTGTCTAGAGAGAATTGAGAAATATCATATCGCTGAAGATTTTGAAGTAGAAATTATTGATCAAAAATTTTCATTGCTCATCAATCATGAGGGCCAAGACAATAGTTTTCAAGGAACGTACTTTTATCCCACAGATCAAATTATTGAAACTGAAAATAACACGACCGATGCTAATAGCTTTTTAAAGCTTAAAACTCTCACGGGTGTTCCTGAGTTTGGTGTTGAAGCTCATGCGGGAGAGCTGATTAATAACACATATTTTGAAGAGCTCGCCCTTAATTATAATAAGGGTTGTTTTCTGGGACAAGAGACAGTGGCGAAAATTAAAACCAGAAGAGGTGCCGCTTTTAAACCAGTTTTACTGGAAACTGCAAAAATTGAGATAAAGGACTTTCCTCAAAAAATATCAATTTCAAATCAAAAAATTGGTGAGCTTAGAAACGGATTTACTCAGGGAGATAAAAGCTATTTCTATGCTCTTGTAAACCGCGAGAATAGAATTGATCAAAAAGTGTTGGACGTGTTTCTAGGAGAAGAGGCTCATTCACTAAATGCGACTGTTTATTACTATCCCTATCTACCCGTTGAGAATAACGAACGAGCAACGGTATTTTATGATCTGGCCATGGAGTTTTTTCATCAGGGAGATAATGAGCTGGCTATTTCTTATTTTAAGAAAGCAATCGCCATCGACCCTCTCTTTGAAGATGCCTATGAGTCTCTAGGTGTTATCTATGGGAGACTAGAGCAATATGACAAGGCCATCGCAGCGATGGAGCAACTTAAAAACCTTAATGATAAAAGTATGATGGCCTATACTAATCTCTCACTTTATCACATGAAGATTGGTGATATTGAGACTGCGGAAAAATATAAAGCTGATGCGACTCTTCTTAATTTTGAGAAATTGGGAGAGGAAGCTAAAATTAAAAAAGAAAAGCAAGCACTCGAAGAAAAAAGAATCGCTGACATTGCTAGGCGAGAATCAATGTTTAAACAAGTGCTCGAGATGGACCCTGTTGATCCCATGGCCAATAATGGGATGGGTGAAATCTTACTCGATAGAAAAGATTATGCAGGTGCGATACCTTATTTTGAAAAAGCGATAGAGGGTAATCAAAAATATTCCGTTGCCTATCTTGGACTTGCTAAAAGTCTTCAGCAATCAGGTGAAGTTGAAAAGCTTAAAGAAGTTCTGGAAAAAGGGATTGCTATTGCCTCGAAAAATGGTGATCTGATGCCAGCTAATGAGATGCAACGGATATTGACTAATCAGAGATAAAAAAAAAGCCTTCTGCAAGAGAAGGCTTTTTAAATTCCAATTAAAATGGCTGGAGTGGTCGGACTCGAACCGACGACCAATAGATTAACAGTCTACTGCGCTAACCAACTGCGCCACACTCCATTAAAATCGGTAACAAAATTTATAAATCTAAATTTTCTTCCTGTCCATAATTATTTAGAAAAAGTTCGCTAAACCGCTGAAATTAAACAACCGCGTCAAAGAAGACTAAAGTAATCTGAAATATAGCCGATGAAATTACTCAGGTAGTTGTATCAACAAAGGAGCACAGATGCTTGGTCCCATAGGGGCAGATATAATGTCTATATTTAGGCTTCTGAGCCCTAGCGAAATTGATCGCTACATGGAGTATGAAGAGGATCAAGAAGCTTCTGTAACCCCTGCTGCTATGGCCAGTGGAGGGGAGGAATTTAGCTTTCAGCAAAAATCCGCTTATAAACAGAGCAAGCACTCAGAAGAGCATCAAGCAAAAATAATACCTTTGCACCAAGATGACCACCAACAGAGCTCTCAAGATAATTTACCTGATGATGAGCACCCCTCAGATTCTCGGCCAAGTTTAAGTGAGCTAGAAGCCAAGGTGGAAAATCTCAAAAATAATTTAAAGGCCAATGGTCTGGAGTCTGTTGGAATTCTTTCGGCGGCCAGTCTGAGAAATATTGAAAAGAAGCGCCTCGCTGAAGAATCAAAGAATAAAGATTCCACCACAGCGTTTTTAATAAAAGAGCGTGAAAAAATGCGTCAGTCTAAGCGAAGAATTATAGAACAGCATGCGTTTAAAACTTATATTGCAAGTGCTGCTTGTGAAATTTATGAAGTGGATGATTCCGCTGACGATGATGAAGAGACCCTCGATGCAAGTGGAACGAAAGGTATTCTAGTTAACAAAAAACAATTCTAGTTAAAAGGGATAAAGCAAATCTCATCTCCCACAGGGATGTTGAGATCTTCAGCGCCTTTTTCAAAATAAACTAAATTTTCAGAAGGATTGTAGAGAAGGGTAAGTTTTGTTGCCATGAATGAGTAATGAGGGTGATTAAAGCTCATGATACAATCTCTACGAACAAAATTTTTACTCTCAAGGGAGTCGGTAACTATGGCTTTTTTGAAACCCTGAACCAGGGTTAAGTCTTGTAGCTTTGCTCTATAGTGAGGCCCCCCATCAAAAGGGTCAACTTCGTTGACATAAGTGAAACCTATCTTTTCTAACATTTTTTTTACAGGTTGGGTGTCTTCTCCCACTTTACCAATAGCATTTCTGGCTTCAGGAGTTAAAAGTGTCATATAAATATTTTCTGATGGAAATAAACTCAAAATAAATTCTTTGTTATTTCTCGAAAGCTTATCCGCTTCCTGATAGCCCATGTTCATAAACCTTCTGCCTATGGCTTCCCAGAGTGGAGAGTTTCCATCTGGATCGAGAGGGGGCATCAGCTCAGAATGCACCACAGGTTTAAATGACTGAGGGTGAAGCGCCATATACAAAAATCTTACGAAGGAAATTTGTTTTCCTAGTTTATCTTTGTTTCCCCTATAGTCTGGATGGAGGACTAATCCACCGATTTCAGTTGGTCCGTCAGTATCTAGGCCTAGCTTTAGGGTTCCATGAACAAAACCAGTGTTTATCGTTTGAGAAAATTTATGCTCACTTGAAACCTTTAAATAAAAATGAGGCTCTTTCTCTGTCCCATGCTGAGCATGAATCATAGAAACACCAATCACTTTATTATGTTCCGTATCTTCAAGTACAAAGAAATAATAGTTCTCATCCAAGTTAGGAGATGGATTTATAAAACATTCTTGCGAGCGCTCTATTTTTGATCTTATAATTTCTTTGTCATGGGGGAGGTTAATGAAGTAAACCTTGCCACTCAATTCATACAAATCATCAAGATCGTTACTTGTAACATTTCGTAAAATAAACAGTTAGAGCTCCTCAGCTACCTTATTGATTCGTTCCAAAGTATCCAATAATTCATCATTTGTACATGACAAGGGGAGACACAAATAAAGACCCGTTTCAGTGAGATTCCCCTCACTGATGAATAGACCAGAGTTGAGGCATTTTTTTATTATGCCCTTCTCAACCTTCCCTTGGATATACAGATAGTTCCCAAACTGCTTTATTTTTTGAGATATGTTTTGGGCAATTGTTTTTTGGTCGCGGATTTGCTTTCCTGACTCCTTCCAAATTAAAAAATCCATATAGAGAAATAATTTTTGGATAAAGGCAGAGTCTAAGCCTTGTAGACCTTCCAGCTTCTTTTGTGAAATCACATAAGGGTAAGGTTGGATTTCTAGAAAAAAATTTTGAGACGGTAGAATTTGAGGGGGAAATAGAGAATTTTGCGTCAGCAGAGTATTCATTCCATAGATGAATTCTTTGTCTAAGCTAGGCCATGAGTTTGCGGCTTCCAATTCATCAACAAACTGGACAGTTTTGTCAGCGAGAAATGTTTGAATATCGCTGAGTTGATAAACATGAAGTTGGGGACCTTTTTCATCATACTTTAGTTGTCCAAAATGATCTTGTACTTCTAGGGGATGAGTGTGACCCCAAAATGGTTTTTCAGAGCACAGACGTAAATCTGCGTAACAGTCATCAGACAAGGATTGAATATAGAGCCCATGGGCCTTACTTGATAAATTTCGATCATAATTCTCAAGTCTCACTCCACTTATTTGTGAGTTCGTCAGTAAAGTTTCAGATAGGCTACCTTTGTGCATTGCAATTCTACTTTAGTGAGTTGAGTTCTGTAATTTTATAACTCTATGATATATACTATGGGCTAGCAAGTTGGGAGAATTTAGAGGAATCATGCAAGAGCTAAAAAACTTAATTGAAAATGAAAACTATTCAGCGGCCCTCGATTTTTTAAATCAATCTGACTCTATGGCCCTACCTATTAAGTATTATAATCTGGGCTTTATCCACTTCAAGCAAAATGATCTTCCTTCGGCCCTTTATTATTTAGAAAAAGCGAAATTTTCTGGGCTTTTTTCTGAAGAGGTCGATTCGGCTCTTTATCAAGTTAAAACTGAGCTAGGGTTAAGGGTCTTGGAGAACGACTATAGTTGGATCGATCAACTTTATCTCAGCTCAAATACTTTGAACTTGGATATATTTATAGTGCTTATGGGCTTCTTACTTTTCGGAATTCTGTTAGGAGCATACAAAAAGCTTTTTAAGACCGCCGCTCTATGTCTGACTATGTTTACAGCTCTTGGCATTTTTACCTATCAACTCTCTGAGATGAAAACATATATTGCATTTGAAGATACAATTATTCATCAAGGACCGTCCCAAATTTTTGAAGCTAATCAAGTGATCCCTAAAGGCTTAAAGTTTGTGATTGGAAAAAGCTTTAAAGACTGGAGTTATATAAAGTATCCGAGTGTATTAAGTGGGTGGGTTAAAGATATAAAGGCCAAAAAATTATGAGTGAAAAAGACGTTATTGAACAACATGAAGAAGGTGAGAAAGTTTATAGTGATGATCGATTAGATATTTCTACTTTAAAATACTTCTACCAAGCTTCCCCACTTGCGGGAAGAAAAAAAGATTCTATCCCCAAGTTTCTACGCTCCCTTAGAGTGCTAGAGAATTTTACGGATTATGAGTTAAGGGTCTTTGCTAGCTTTATTCATGAAAGAAAATATAAAAATGAAGAAGTCGTCTTTCGGGAAGGGGAGTCGGGTTACGGCTTCTATCTCATTTATAGCGGAAACTTAGAAATTTACACGCAAAAAAGTCGAGTTAAAGAAGGAGTGGCTGAAACCTATCAGCAATTTGTCGCTAACCTGGGAAAAGCAGAGTATTTAGGTGAGCTAGCACTTTTAGAACAACAGAATAAGCGAAATGCTACCGCTATCTCAAAGGGCAACACAACCTTACTTGCTATTTATAAACCAGATATAGAAGAGATGATTGATAGGCATCCAGTTATTGGAGCAAAATTTTTACAAGCGATCTCCTTAATTGTAGCTATGCGCTTTATTAGCGTGACAGAAGAACTAAGGCATTTAAAAGAAAAATGTCAAAACTTAGAGATAAAACTTGATGAATCAACTGATTAAAAACGATCTATTTAAAACAGTCTTTTTTGTACTTCTGTTGTTTGGATTTGGAATCATTCTTTTTAAATTTCAGCGAATTGTGATTCCCTTTGGGATAGCTTATGTACTAGCTCTGATGATTCGACCCATTCAAAAACAGTTCTACTCGGTAGAATTACATAAAAAAACAATAGCTATTCTTATGCTGTTCTTTTTTGTTTTTACCCTGACCTATCCTATTGCTCGTGGAATTAAAACAGTCACTGATGAGGCCCATAGGATTGAGTACTATATACCTAAATTAGAATTGTACTTACGTAAGAAATTCACTAGTTTTAAAATAGAAGTGGAGAAAAGATTTAATTACGAGATAGAGACAGATCCTGTTGATAAGCTTTTAGAGATTGGACAAGAAAACACACAATCACTTTTTATTTATTTGCCCCAGATTATTGGAAGTTTTCTAGAATGGAGTTTAATCATTCCCCTATTTTTGTTCTTTATCATTAAAGATGAGCGTAAGATTAGGTTTTCACTGCTCAAAATCGTGCCTAATTCCGTGGTAGAAAAAACATATTATCTCTATCATCAATTTAATAATAAATTCGGTGATTATATTTTTGCCAAATTCATAGAAGCCACCATCGTAGGCGCTATTATTACTGCAGGGCTTCTTATTATTGATTATCCCTTCGCATTTTTATTGGGGGTTATTGCAGGTGTGACCAATATCTTACCTTATATAGGTCCAATTGTAGGTTTTCTGCCCGCTTTAGTTGTTGGCCTAGTTGATCAAAATCCTAATACGACCATAGGAGCGATGGTTATCCTTTACTTGGTTGCCAATATAATTGATTTAGCTCTTGTCTTCCCGGTCTTAGTCTCAAAGATAGTTAATCTCCATCCTATGATTGTTGTGGCTAGCGTTATCGTCGGTTCTCAATTTGGTGGGGTTGTGGGGATGTTGGTTTCTATCCCCCTTGCGGCTTTTATCAAGCTTCTGTTTAAAGAAGTGTATAGCGAGCTCTACCAATAAATTGCTTTTGACTGTAACCCAAAAAATAGGTATTTTTAAAGCATGAAATTATTCTTATGGCCTTTACTCATCGCACTTATGATTTCTTGTGCCTCGGAAAAACCGAAAGGAAAAACCGAAGCTGAAGTTCTTTATAAAGAAGCCAAGCAACTTATGGAAGATGAGCGCTATATCCTAGCCACTGAAAAACTGAATCAATTAAAAAATCAATATCCGTACAGCTACTACGCAACTCCTGCTGAACTTATGCAGGCAGATATTCTTTACCTTCAAGAAAATTATGTAGAAGCCGCTGCAGCTTATCTGCTGTTTAGAGACTTTCATCCTAAGCATGAAAGATTACCTTATGTTGTATTTAGAATAGCGGAATCATATTTTAAACAACTCCCTGATACGGACGATAGAGATTTAGCTGCGGCTCATGAAGCCATAAAGTATTACCAAGAAATTATAACGAAGTTTGATAATTCGAAATATCTAAAAGACGCAAAAAAGAAAATTAATATTTGTAAAAAAAGAATTCGCAATTACGAACAGTATGTAGCTGATTTCTATTTTAAAACAGAACAGTTTAGTGCTGCACGCTGGAGATATCTAGATATCCTGGATAATTTCAATAAGTCAGATCTCCGATCTCACTCGATGCAAAGAATTGTTCTTTCTACTTATCATCTTAATGAATACAAAACTTGCATAGAATACGCAGAAAAATACACACACGAACTAGATAAAGAAGACAAAAAGGTTGTCGACAAATACAAGAAGTATTGTGACAACGAACTCAACTAGGATAGGAGAGACTTTTGGACGTTCAAAAAGAGAGACAGCTGTTTTTAACAGCGAAGGATTTGTTTGAGAAAAATATGTTTAAAAAAGCTTTCATGCTTTTTGAAGAAGTTATCAATCTCAATCCTCAACATGTAGATGCTTACTTTTATATGGGTAATATCTTTCATATCCAGGGGCAATTGGGAAAGGCCATAAAAGCTTTTCAAAAAGTAATAGAACTCGAGCCCTCTCATACAGATGCCTCTATTAGCTTATCTGTTATTTATAACGACATCGGTAAATATGAGCAGGCGCAAAAGATTTTTGATAATGCTAATAAGAACGTTAAAGATAAAGACCAAGGGGTAAAAGATCCCCATATCAATAAAAAATTCTCGCTCAAACATTTCGAAATCGCGGAAATGTATTTTTCTTATAATCGCTTTGAAGAAGCACTTTTTGAATACAATAAAGCGATCCAGCTTGATCCTGAAAATCTAGAGATCAGACTTAAAATTGCTAAGGTTTATTCTAAAAAAGGTTACTTTGCTAAAGCCTTTGAAGAGTTAAGATCTTTAAAGTCTGAACACCCTCAGTATATTCCTGGCCTAGTTGCATTAGGCTTGCTCCATTATGGAAAAGGAAATGCCATCGAAGCTCAGGCTGAGTGGCAAAGAGCGCTTTTAAAAGATCCAGATAATACTGAGTTACAGATGTATTTAAGTCTTTCTCAAAATGCGACCGAGACTAACCTAACCCCTCTCTAAAAAAAAAGCACCTTCAATGAGGTGCTTTTAGTATTTTAAATTTCTAATGTAATTAAGCTTCGTTGATAGCTTCTTTTCTAGAAGTCTTACCAGCTTCAGTTGTTTGAACTGTCGCTGTATTCTCTTCTCTAGGAGCTTCAGTATTAGTTCTTCTGGAGTCATCTGAAGCGTAAGCTACGATATAGCTTTTAAGTTCTTTGTACATTTCGTACTTAACTGAAAGCTTGTTGTCTTGAAGAACAATTTGTCTGGCAATATTTTGCTGGTTATTGATAACGATCGGAGCTTTTAAGTTTGCACTCATCTGTGTGATGTCCGAAGGAATCGTTAAGATGCTGTAAATTTTTGCATCTTTTGTGCTTTCCAATTTAACGCTGTTCATATCAGCAGGTAATAACTTTGCAATATAATCAGGCTTAAAGATTTTTGGCTCAATAATTGGGAATGCAATATTTGAATCTTCAATAGATTGTAACCACAGGATTAAAGTGCTATCTCCCGGATCAACAACGAAAAATTGCTTTAAATTTTCGAATCCCAATAATCCTTCTGAGAAGTTTATAACATCCTGTTTGTTTACTTGAAGTTCTCCGAACCTAGTAGTGTTGACTTTCACTTAACCCTCCGAATAAATGTGGTAGTACCAAATTTCTACCTTGTATGATGGTATCAGTCAATTATATTGATTCGCAAGGAGGAATTTATTTCTTTGTAAGCTCGTCATTAAGTCTAGCAAGGTCGCTAGGGGTGGATTGACTCGCTGCAGTGTTCTGGTCTTGTATAGCCTGATACACTTCTTCACGGTGAATTTTTGTCTCTTTAGGAGCTTTGATACCAAGCCTAACTTGTTTTCCTTTAATTTGGACAACAACTATCTTTATATGATCATCAATGGCTATGCTTTCTCCAAGCTTCCTTGTTAGAACGAGCATGTGTGTTACCTCTTATGCTAAATCCATTTATCGGCATAGATAAACAGTTTGTTCACAACTGAACAACTCATATATTACTGACACTTTGAAAATGCAAGCAATAATTTAAAATCTTCTTACTTCTAAGTAATAATTACAAGTTTAATGAAAAAATTAATGATTTCTTAAGTTTAAGGGATTTATTCACAATAGCAATGACTAGTTAATATAGTCCATCAAGTTTTTGTTCATAAGCTGAGCACTTGCTTTGTAAGTAGCGTCAAGAACGTTTTTTTGACGCGTGAGGTCGGTGAAGAGTTCAGCTAGATCCGCATCTTCAATTTGAGTGCGATACTCTTCATTCAATAAATGTTGTTTTTGTACTGACTCAACTGCACTGTCTACCGTGTTGAGAATGGAACCAATCTTAGCCCGACTTTCAATAAGTCTATCCACTGCCTTATCTAGCTTTGGTAAAAGATCCTGGATAATCTCATGATTATCAGTGATCAGAGCGTCATGTAGCTTTTGCAGATCACTAAAGACACTGGTGCGAGCAGGTCCTAGCTCTGGTGCTCTCTCGGCTTCCGTAGCTGGGGTGCGATTGAAGTTCTCTTGATTGCTATTTTCACTCTCATTTACTGGAGTGTTAAGACTTTCATCAATCTCAACTTGATCACCATCAATTTTCACTTTTTTGTTAAAGTCCGCGAGAGGTGAGCCAGCAAGTGGATCTCCATCGGGTAGGGGAAGCCCTTCTTTTTCATAGAATATATCTTTCCCATTAAAAGATATGGGAACAAAATAATCTTTTTGCACTTCAATTTTTGTTTGGTTGGAATCTCCTAAGTACTCACCAGCTTCGTTAAAAGGTTTGGTCAGAGATTTATGGCCGGCAAAGATATACTTATTACCCATTCTTCTATTGGCAATACTGACAGCTTGATTTTTTAGTTGTTCAACTTCTTTAGCTACCCCTCTTCTGATATTGACATCGAAAAGATTGGAAGCCTGTGCCACGGCAATTTCTTTGGCCTTGTTAAGCACATCAGTGAGTTCTGAAATAGCATTTTCAGTAAAGGTCAGTTGAGCCTTGGCCACTGAAGCATTTCTTTCATATTGCTTTCCATCGATATTTTTGGAACGGATAGAAAGAATATCTATATTTCCGACAGGATCATCTGATGGTTTTTGCACACGCTTGAGAGTAGAACCTTTAATTTGAAGATCTTCTAATCTTGATTTGGTTTTATTAACAGCATGTTGAATGGCGTGAAAGGAACTTGCTTCTGATACTCTTGCCATAATCTACCTCATCATCCCAAGCACAGAGTCAAACATTTCGTCTGCAGCTTTTATCATCTTAGCAGAAGCATTATAAGCATGTTGATACTTCACCATATTTGTTGTTTCTTCATCAATTGAAACTCCAGAAAGTCTTTCTTTGAGAGATTTCGCCTGGGCCAGGATTCCCCCTGACTGTTCAAAATTTACCTTTGACTTTGACACTGCCAAACCAATTTTTCCTACAGCAGAAAGATAACTTTCTTCCAGTGTTTTATTTCCCCCACCTAAAACTTTTTCGTGTTGAAGTTTTGAGATGGCCACGGCGATACGGTTATCCCCGGGAGAGTTAGGAGCAAGTCCAGTGGAGATATTATTGAGATCTTCTTTGACATCATCGCTTAAATCAATCATCTCTGAGGCGCGTTCGAAATCAAGCGGTTCTTTAAAGAAATTAATCCCCGTTATCTTACCGAGACTTGGATGGGCCACAACATTTCCATTTTGATCCACAGGAAGTTCTTTGTTTACATAACCTCGTCTGTGAATGGCATTAGTCGTATGAACAAGACCATGAGCCATTTCATCGAGCTGGTCTCTCAGGACTTTTATTTCTTCATTTCGTGTTTGAATGAGGGCACCTATTTTACCCCCCTTAATGCTTCCTGTGATAGGAGTATCAGGCTTATTTTTGTAAAATATTTCTACTCGCCCTTCGTCTTTATAAGACCCCACATTATCATTTGAGATAGCACCGGCTTGAAGTTCATTAATCATTCCGCCGGCAACAACGGAACCAACTCCAACAAGGTTCACAACGTATTGACCTTTGTTATCTTCGAAAGCATTGACAGGAGCAAGTTCTGAGATCGCTCTAACCGCAGCATCCCTTTGATCCCGTAGATCACCGGTCTCACCGCCCATATTTTCCAGTCTTGAGATTTCTTTGTTGAGATTGGCAATAGCCTGAGCTTGTGAATTGATATCATTCACAGCATATTCAACCTTGGCTTCAATTTGGCTTTTAACATCGGTAATAGAACCACTAATTCTTTGAAAGTCTCTTATGACTAAATTAGCATTATCACGAACTACACTTCTCACAGTTTCATTTTCCGGTTGATTAGAAAGCTCACGGAAAGAGTTGAAAAATCTATTGAGGATCTTGTTCATTCCATCAGAGTTAATTTCATTAAAAACTTCCTCAACTCGTCCAAGCTGAAAAGTTCGTTCTTCATTATACTGATGTCCTGCAAGAGAGTGATTTAATTTTTTCTCTAAAAGAGTGTCGTGGGCGCGTTTAACCGTCTTAACATTAACACCCGTTCCATAAACATTCTTTCCGCTTTGGATCGGAGTGTTGACTTCATGAGTGACCACCTGACGAGAAAAGCCCTCATTATTAGCATTGGCGATATTATGCGACGTCGTCGCAAGGGACTTCTTTGAAGTTCGCAGGGATGAACGTCCGATACTAAATAAATCTGCCGCCAAGCTCGTTTCCTTCTTCTATCTGAAAGTAGAGTTGTTTTTAGCAACGCCACTGGCAGAATAGGTTTTATAATTACTTTTCCCCATAAAACTCTCTCTTAGGTCTTGTAACGAGAGAATAGCTTTGTTGAGAAAGACTTGATTCTTTTTATTTTGTTCCTGAACTTTTTCAATAATATCGATCAGGATTAAATTTAGTTTTTCAATTTGTGTGGCCGTATCTGTTTCGCCATTTGCCTTTAAGGCACTGGTTAAATGTGACAGTTTCTTATGGTTCTCTATCCCTAATAACCCTGTAATCTCATGAGTTAATTCCTGTCTTTGGGCATCGAGTGTGTTTATATTTTCAAGGAGTGTTAATTTACTTGAAACAGTTTCATTAAGATTTTCAATATCACTGGCCAGTAAATGAATGTACTCATCACAAGTGTATTCATAAAGCTGAGTATGAGTCTCGCAGAAATTTCTCCACAGCATAACGAGCTCACTCAATTTAAGTTTTAATTCAACAGTTTGTAATTCCGACATTTAATCCTCTTTAAATTAGTATTCAGTTGCTAAAATTTTATCAGCGATGGCATCGTAGTCGGGCTGGTAAGTACCGGCTTGAATCTGTGCTTTTAAACTCGCAATCTTAGCTGTGTTATCAACCTCAGGAGTTGTGTCAGCAACTTTTTTGATACGAGAAAAATCTCTAATCGTATCAGGGATTGATACCTTGGCATGAGAACCTGTTTTGTCTTGTAGTTCCTGAGCTCTTTCATAAGAGTTGCGTCTGAGCATCGATGATTTTCTAGCTTGTTCAATTTCTCTTTGAGCAGACTTTGAATTCGGGAAAAATGGAGCTCTGGTGTCTATGCTACTCATAACGTCTCTCCTTTTTGAGAGTTAGGTTTTTGTTTTTCATACATTTCTACTTTTTCAAATTGACCATACGATGATGGTCTAGCTGTTTTACGCATATATTCGTCAATGACGACATCTTTAATACCTAGGCCAGTGTCAGACTTCGCTAACATTTTTGCTCGCTCACGATCCATGAGTGAGTTGTAAAAATCTTCAGCAGAGCTTTTTGACTCTTTACCGACAGACTTGCGCATTTCATTGATAAGATGGTTGGCGAATTGCTCTTCCATAGCTTCAGCAGCCTGAACGACTTCTTTAGGAACATTTTGATGTTTCCTAACCACTTGGGGCTGAATGTGGGAAAGCTTGTTTATATTGGTCATGACCATCCTAGTTTTTTTCATCCTCCATCCTAGAGGATATTTACCCTCTTAGTATAACATTAATATATGGTGCGTTACCATAAAAAAATGTCGTTTAAGTCCAGATTTTGACATCATATGAACTCTAGCTCGGCAATTAATGCCCCATTGCTTTTAAGTGCCTGAAAAATGCTAATGAGATCTTCAGGAGAGGTGCCAATGGCATTGAGTGCATTAACCAAGTCTTTTAGTGTAGATTTCTTTTCAATAAGGTGAAGGCTTCCACTTGCCCCGCCTTTTTTATCTTTTTCTCCCCCAACTTCTAACATCAGATCTCCATGGCTAATGGCAACTTTAGAGAGTGTGATCTCTCCACCAGCAACAATGGTTCCGGTTTTCTCATTGATCACGATCTTGGCTTTATTATCTTGGTTCACTCGGAAGTTTTCCATGATAGCAATCATATCCACTACTTTTCTTTGATAATGAGGAGGAATGATAAGATCAACTGTCGCTGAATCAGTGGCATTAGCAAACTTACCACCGAAGTTTTCATTGATGGTTTTTACCACTCTTGCCGCTGTCGTGAAATCAGGTTTTTTGAGAGAGAGTCTGAGTGATTTTTTTTCATTAAAAGCTTGATCAATTTCACGCTCAATAGTTGCACCACTAGGAATGCTTCCACTGGTTGCAAATTTAGCCCCTTGAGTGAGTCCTCCAATAGAAAGTGCACCGTTTGCTACTGCATAGACTTTACCATCTCCACCTTTGAGAGGAGTGACTAATAAGGTTCCCCCTGCGAGTGAGCTGGCATCCCCAATCGAGGAAATGGTGACATCCATTTTCTGACCTATACGTCCAAAAGGAGGAAGCTTGGCGGTCACGATCACAGCTGCAACGTTGGCCGAGCTAACTTCAGAAACAGGGTCAAGCCCCAACGTTTGATACATTTTTCGAAGTGAATTATTGGTAATTTCTCCACCACCATCACCAGTTCCATTAAGACCTATCACTAAACCATACCCAATAAGCGGGTTATCTCGTACCCCCTTAATATCGATAATGTCTTTTAAACGATTCGCTGCTGTAGCGCTTAAGGATGATACTAACAGGGAAAGGAGTAGGATCTGTTTAAACATTTTTAATACCTCAATACATTAATTCTAGGTTCTAATATCTTGTTGGATTCAACGGTATCGTTCGCAGTAATATCTTTTTGTGAAACGACAGCTTGTATTTCAAAATATCTTTTTCTTTCTTGGAACATCACTTCTTTGCGGCCTCGTAGCATAATATAGTCATTATTGACGATCTCAATGACTTTGGCAGAAATCTTATCATGAACTTTTTCAGGATTCTGACCAGCTACAGCAGGGGCAGCTTCTTCCGGTTGTTCCGCTTGCTCTTCCTCGCCAGCTTTTGCATTTGTTTTCTTTTTTGGCTCTGGAAAATTTCTTTTGAGCTCATCTTGTATTTTATCTTTGAGATTGTCATAGACGTCGATGATGACGATATCACCTTTGCGCTTCATATTATTGGTCACAAAAAGGAAGTTCTCGCTGTTCTCACCTGACCACAAACTCCCATCATCAGCATTATCCCGCAGATCTTCTGCTCGGGTTCGACCTCTTGAGTTATATTGTCTTTTCACTCTAGGGGCATAATTTCTGTACTTTGAAGCAGTAGGGACACCGTTTAAAGTCACTGGGTTCTGGATAGGCCGTCTATCTTGGCCGGGTCTATAGCCAGCTCGATATTGCCTTTGTTTTTGATTGGCTTGCCCTCTTTTCTCATTGTCGATTTGTCTGTGAATACTTTGAACATAAGAAGCGCATGAACTGGTTAGAATAAGAATAAAGCTTAATAAAATGGCTTTCATAAATTTATTTCCGCTTGATTATAGTCTGTTATTTTAGCTGTTATTTTTTTATTTGATTTAGGATTTTGGAGTTCAATAATATCACCGAAACGTCCGTTAGATTTAGCAATGGCCACTACGCTTAGGTTAACACTCGAATTATTAATTTTCACTTTCACTTTATCTCCGTATTTGACGATTGATTTAGGGGAGACATCATGAGCACCAAGGACATCACCCTTGCGCATAAATTTATTTAAACGATAGAATTTGATATTAGATAAATCATCGAAGTATCTTTTGTTTCCTCTGTCTATAATTGTGACTTTTTTAAAGTGATCAGGACTGAGCTTCTCAGAAAGATTAATGATATTTTTCTCAAGTGAGTAGACTTCTTTTTTGATAAAGATATTGGCGCTTAGCCAATGCTTCTTCTTTCCTAGAGTGAGGGCAAGATCTTTCGTTCCTGGAGAGTCACAGTTTTTACAGCTGATACGAAGAGTTTCACTCGTGTTATAAGTCAGTGAAGAATGAGGAATAAGGCTATTCACTTTTTTAATGATGAGATTTTCATCCCCTATACTTTTTTGAATATGATCTTTTATATCACTGACTTGAATGGTGTCAGGTGAGACTTGAATATGAGTTCCATGTTCTTGTTGAAAGTATTGGGAGAGAAAGCTCGCTTTGAGTAAGCCATTTGCATTCTCAATGAGAAGTTTAAAATCTTCAATGACTTCAGCGGAGCAATCACTTTCTTGAACAATGGTGTCATCTTGAATTTTATTAATCTTAACGATGTTTTTAAAACTAGTCAGCTTACAAGTTGGATCATTTGCCCAAACTGTGAAACTAAACAAGAATGTGAGTAGAAAGACTTTATTTATCATTATTTAATACGATTCACTGTTGAGAGCATTTGATCAGCGACTCCCATCACTTTCGAGTTCATCTCATAAGCCCTTTGTGCCTTAATTAAGTTAGTCATCTCGTTCATAACATTTACATTTGACGATTCCAGCGCTCCTTGTTGAATAATTCCGGAGTTATCGTTACCAGGTATGTGTTCAATAGGGGATCCAGACGCCGTGGTTACTCTAGCCATATTTCCTCCCATATCAGAGAGCCCTGCTGGGTTTACAAAAGTAAAAACGGGTATTTGTCCTAGCTCAATAGGAGCTGTTCCGTTGGTAAGGAAAGCTTGAACTTTACCATCTTCTGAAATACTTAAATGTTTCGTGTTAGGTGGGACTGTAATATTGGGTAGCAAAGAATGTCCCGCTTTTGTTTTTAAAATACCTTGAGCATCTACCGTGAAAGATCCATCTCTGGTGTAGAGGATTTCATTTTTGGCTTGCACACCAAAATACCCATCTCCCATAATCATAAGGTCGTAAGGTCTATTGGTGATCTGTGGACTCCCCATATCTAGCATTCTTCTCGTGGCGGTGACTCTTGAGCCTGAGCCAACCTGATGACCAACGGTGTATTGGCTGTCACCAGAAGATCTACCCCCAGCTTCTTCGACTGTTTCATACAGGAGATCTTCAAATTCAGTACGTTGAGATTTATAGCCTGTCGTATTAGCATTGGCGATGTTGTTAGAGATGGTATTAACTTGCTGTTCTTGCGAAGCCATCCCTGTTGCTGCTGTATTCAATGCTCTTATCATAAAGTCCCTCCTGGACTATTATTAAAATTTCGAGATATCGTTCACAATTTTTGAAGATATCGAGTCATAAGTTTTAATTGCTGTTTGTATATTATCAAAATGTCTGTGAGCGTTGATAAGCTCAGACATCTCTTTAACCGCATTCACGTTTGAGCCTTCTACAAAGCCCTGGTTCACTGTGGTTGCGACTTCATCCCGCTTAATATTGTTGGCATCATTATTCATATAAAGTGTGCTGCCCTCTTTTCTGATAGCATGGACGTCATTAAATTCAACCACGGAAAGACTTCCTAGTTTACTATCATTGGCATATACATCACCCTCTCGAGAAACTGAGAATTTATGAGCACCAGTTAAATTAATCACCCTTTCATTTACATCATTCGTAAAGTTTGGATCCTTTGCTTGTTCGTCAGTGATTTTTTGGAGAACTTTAAAGCCTTGAGCAGTGACGAGTTCACCTTTAGCATTAAGTGAAAAGCTACCATTTCTCGTAAAGCGAATTCCATTGGGAGTAAGGACTTCAAAAAAACCTTTTCCAAATAAGGCCATATCAAATTTATTTCTCGTTGGCTTAAGTGCACCTTGCTCAAAATTAGTGTAGCTTCCATCGACTTTTACATAAGAGTTTTCCATCCCACGACTGCGATAGAAATCATCAGGTGCAAATTCTCCAGGGGGAACGTCAATATCAGCAGAGGGATTATCTACCGCTGACATGTACTCTTTAAAAGTTATTTGGTCTTTTTTAAACCCATTGGTATTCGCATTAGCAATATTATTAGCTATCGTCTCAACTTTACGTTGCTGGGCTATTTGTCCTGAAAGTGGGACCCAAATATTTTTCAAAAGTCCTCCTGACTTTACGGGGTGAAGAGTTTTCCTAACCCTTGTTATTCAGTAAGATTTTACCAATAGGGGCGCCAAAAATGCATCACTAGGTAAATTCATCCTAGTGATTAACTAGCTAAAATTACGAAAAGGTTATCCTAGAGAGGGTAAAAAAAATGACACATTGCTTGCCCCGCTAGAATCATTCAATACTTGCATAAGATTTAGAGAAGAGTAATATGGTAAAAAGTGCAGTTAAACATTTTGAGCTGTCAACAAATTGACCAGGAAGGGCATCATGGCCAAAAAGAATTTTGAATCGACTTTAAATAAACTTGAAGAAATTGTTCAGAAGTTAGAAGAAGGTGAATTATCTCTCGATCAAAGTATCAAAGAATTTGAATCAGGAATTGATCTCTATAAAGAATGCAAAACGTATTTGGATAAAGCAGAGAAAAAAATTCAAGTTCTTACTGATTCACTCAAAGAAGAGGAATATAAAGAAGAATAATGAAATATATACTCATTGTTTTATTCATTTTTGGGTGTTCAACTCAAAAATCTTCACAGGAAATCGATACCGTATCTCTTCATACCCCTGAAAATACTGATATAAGTATCGACACCACTATAACAGACAGTGAGAGTGAAGATTTAGTTATAAGTGATTCCAAGATAATTGAAGATAAAATGAGTTACGAAGTTACTCTTATTCATTACTCAACATTATATTCGTCACTGGCCATCTTCTATTACTTTAAGGAGCTCGAAGAACAAAATATTAAATTGAATAGGATTGTAAGTAATGGCTTTGCATTTCTTATTGCTACTTTATATGCCAAAGAAAAAAACTTAAGTACTGTTGAGTGGAAATTATTTGGATTACTTAAAAACTTGGCTTCAGAAAAAATCTATACTAAAGACTGGATAGAAATTATTGAGGAGTTTGCTCAAGAAGAATTTGGAAACTCTAAGCTCTCTTCTTTAAAAATTCCTGTAAGTTACCCTCTGCTTATTGATGAAGAAGTGCAATGGAATAGAAATATTTCAGTCAAAAAAGCTATACTTGATAATATCAATCTTTTATCGGGACATAATTATTTAATTAAACCTCAAATTTTTGACCATAAAATACGCTCACTAAGTCGTCTAGGACATATTCACAGCATTGCCTTTTTGGATAAGAAAATAAGTCTCAACTTACAAGATGGTTTTGTTTGGGGACTCATGACTAATTATTTAAGTTTTGTGAATAATCACCCCAATATTCAATTTATTACCAGTGCAGATGCTAAACCTTTAGATGTTTTAAACCCCATGACTAAGCTAGAAAGTATGTATAGAGAAAATATATCTGAAAACGTTAAACATTTAATAGCAGAACTTGAAAAAACCAATGAACTAAATTCGACTAGTTCATTTTAAGTTTATTGATTATAATACTAAACATTATCTTTTTTATATTGTGAGTTTGATTTGAGATTACTTTTTAAATTATTGTTTGCCTTAATATCTGTTGGATTTGTCTGTGGAGTTTTATTATTCGGAGTCATCGTCTCTATTTCTTATGATCTACCAGAACTGAATTCCTTAACCAGCTATACACCAGCGATTCCTAGTAAAATTTATTCTAAAGACGGTCATCTTTTGGTGGAACTCAGAAAAGAGAATAGAGAAATAGCTACCATGGAAGAGATTCCGAAAAAAGTAGTGAATGCATTTTTAGCCGCGGAAGACGATAATTTCTATAATCACTCAGGGATCGATTACATGGGGATCTTGAGGGCCATGATTATCAATATAAAAGCAGGTCGTATTAAACAAGGTGCCTCAACGATTACACAGCAAGTTGCAAAGTCGCTCTTGTTAACCCCAGAGCGATCTTTTAAGAGAAAAATCAAAGATCTTATTTTAGCGAGAAAAATTGAAGAGAAATTTACAAAAGACGAAATCCTTTATCTTTATTTAAACCAAGTCTATCTCGGTGGAAGTTATTATGGAGTGCGTTCTGCTTTTCGAGGCTATTTTGATAAGGAACTCTCTGAAGCCACCACAGCGGAAGTTGCTCTTGTCGCTGGACTCTTAGTCGCTCCGTCACGCTATTCGCCTTATAACAATCCAGAAAAAGCAAAAGACAGACAGACCTATGTTTTAGGGCGTTTATTAGCAACAGGAAAAATCTCCCAAGCTGAATATGATGAAGCTATAGCAGAAGATATTAAAATCCAAATTAGAAAATCAACTCCTATGAAAGCTGGATATTTTACGGCCTGGATACGTGAAAGATTATTCGATCGATTTGGGGAAGATGAAATTAAAACCAATGGGTATGAAGTGGTCACCACTCTGGATTGGGAGTTGCAACAAAAAGCTGAAGAAGCGGTTTTAGAAGGTGTAAAAGAAATTGATAAAAGACAAGGGTATAAAGGCCCACTCAACACTATATCTGATGAGCAAGAGAGAAAAGATTATCTAAAAAAACAACGGGAAGATCTTTATCATGAAGCTTCTAACTTTCTTATCTTTACAGCAAAAGGTGAGGCGCAGCGGGAATACCGCCTTCAAGAAGAAGAGCTCGAGAAAATTTGGGAACGACAAAAAAGCTTGTTTGAGCAAGTCCAATCGAATCAAAAAGTCTTCTTAGAAATTGGTAATCTGGAGCAAGATGTTTTCCCCACTTTTGTGGATTTTACCAAAAATTATAAAGCCATCGTGACTAAAGTCAGTGACTCCGGGAGAGTTATCTATGCTAATTATGGCGGCATGAAAGTTATAATCCCTCATGAAAATTTCAAATGGGCCCATGATAGAAAAATCACTGAAGAGAGAAATTACTGGAGTTATGTAGATTCACCAGAGTCGATTTTAAAAGAAGGGGACGTTATTAAAGTTAAAATCGATAATGAAGTGGTGACGGCTTGGAGCCAACTTTATGATGGCTTTAAAACAAGAATCAAAAGCTCAAAAAACCTTGTTGAAGCATTAAAAGATCAAAAATTCTATGTGGCTCATCTTGAACAAGATCCTGAGGTCCAGGGAGCATTGCTCTCGGTTTCTCCAATTAGTGGTGAAATCGTTTCTATGGTTGGGGGAAGCGATTTTGAGGTTTCTCAGTTTAATCGAGTTGTTCAATCCAATAGACAGCCTGGATCAGCGTTTAAACCTATTATTTATGCCACAGGACTCGAGAATTATTATAACCCAGCCTCTATCCTTTTGGATTCTCCCCAGGCACTTTCCGGTGTGGATGATACTTTAAGTTGGAAGCCAGGAAACTATGACGGTAAATTTAAAGGTTCTATGACTTTTAGAAGAGCGCTAGAAACTTCTCGAAACATCCCTACCATTAAATTATCTCAAGACGTAGGCGTAGAAAAAATTATCAATTTTGTAGAGAGGAATAAAGTCAATGCTGACCTTCCACGAGACTTAAGTGTGTCACTTGGATCCTTTGGAATGAACCTGATAGACCTGGTGAAGCTTTATTCCATTTTTCCTAATGGGGGAAAACTGATCAAAGTAAAATCTATCCTTTCAGTTAAAGACCGCTTTGGAAGTCCACAAGTTATGGATGAGAGAGAAGAATTAGAAGCAGCTTCGGGTTCTGGTTCAGATGAAACTTTTAAAGCGACTCCTGCTGAGGAAGTGGCCCAAAAAACAATCGCTCCTAATAGTGAAGAAAATAAGGAAGCAAAGGTAGAAGAAGAAAAAGAAAATCCCTATCTTGCCAATCTAGATGAAAATCAAGTCTACGATCCAAGGCTTGCTTATATAATGAGTAATTTGCTCAAAGGTGTCGTACAGAGAGGTACCGGACGGGCAGCGAGCAGTATTTCTTCCCATATTGGGGGGAAAACGGGAACGACCAATAATTATGTCGATGCTTGGTTTATTGGTTTTTCCAGTAAATTAGTGACTGGGGTATGGACCGGATTCGATGATAACCAAACTCTTGGTTGGGGGGAAACGGGGTCAAAATCATCACTCCCCATTTGGCGGGACTTTATGCGTGCTGGAATCGCAAAATTTGGCGACAGTGATTTTGCGATCCCGAGTGGAATAGTCAACGTTGCGATTGATCCTGAAAATGGAACATTAGCTGGAGATGATTCAGCAAGATTTATAGAGGCTTTTGTGGAAGGCACCGAACCAGGCTCTGATTCCACCTTATTTACTGATAAAAATGAAGAAACCTCTATCTTGGATAGTGAAGACTATTTCCTCAGTCAATAAAAAGAACTTAATACGGACAAATTTTCCGCTTTCCATATCCCAAGCTCTGCAGCTTAACACTCTAGTTACACCTCTCGATAAGTAATATGGGAGCGTAATTATGATAAAAGCTAACAACAAAATAAATGAAAAGAAGATCATTGTACTCTTTAGTGCGGTTTCAGTTTTACTGCATATTAGTTTTTCTTTTCAAACAGTTGAGTGGGGAAATATCACTGAGTTTCTAGCTGAAAAACCAGAAGAAAAGCGCATTTTTATCAAATTACAAAATCGTAAACCAAAACAGATTGTTCAAACGATCAACTCCAATAATAAGCAACCGGTAAAACCTAATTATTTATCAGAAAAAAATAATGCTTATGACAGACAGACTCGCTCTAAGTTCATTGATAAGTTTCAAGTGGCCGAGAAAGGTGTACGTAACGCCCAAAAGAAAGAAAGAAAAAAAGTAAATAAAAAAACTATGGCCAAAAAACTCAAAGATCTTAAATTTTCTGATCTTGCAGTGAAGTCTCATGAAAACATAAAAGTAAAAAGAGATAAAAAAGTCGCTAAAACGAATAGCCAGAAACTAGGGCTGAAAAGTGGTAAGACAACAGGTAAAGGTCTAGGTGCTTCCAGTGACTTTCTTGAAAATATTCCTTTGGGGGATTTCACAAAACTCAACACCCAAGAGTATGAGTACTATGGTTTTTACCACCGTATCAGACAGAAATTAGAGCAGTTCTGGGGGCGAAATATTCAAGAACAGGCCAATAAAATCTATAAACAAGGTCGCTCTATAGCGAGTGCTACAAATCTTATCACCAATGTGGTGATTAAATTGGATAGTGAAGGAAAAATTGTAAATATCATTCTTAAGTCTACCAGTGGAGTTAAAGAACTTGATGATGCTGCAATAGAGTCATTCAACCAGGCAGGACCATTTCCTAACCCTCCAAAGGGGATGTTAAAAGCAGATGGTAAAGCAGTGGTTGAGTGGGGATTTGTGGTTAATACTTAATGATTAAAATCACCTTGAAGCATCGCCTTAAGTCTATCGATCCCTTCCATTGTGACATAGTCAGACCAAATATTATCAAGTTCTCTTATAGCTTCGATAACTTGAAGTGCGGCTTGGTCTCTAGAAATATTTTGTGATTCAGCTAAGATCGAAACACTTTTATTGATAGCTTCGATTGCCGGTGAGTTGTTAATTTTTGTTAGTCTTTCTTCATATGAATTATTAATTTTCTTTTCTTTACTCTTAATAATGGCCGTGTTCAACAGTTGGATTGATTCCATTAATATCTATCCTTTTTTTTCTACAGGGTTTGCTAATCGTGTGTTTGAAAGTTTGTGCAGTATGGATGATGAGCGCGAATTCGTAA